>Ga0099825_1006174_pt1 | contig 15095 bp, 7 predicted proteins | sample SiratroredBW_FD_76838 | JGI IMG/M metagenome (GOLD analysis project Ga0099825, IMG submission 76838) | Root nodule microbial communities of legume samples collected from California, USA - Siratro red BW | ecosystem: Host-associated > Plants > Roots > Nodule | place: USA: California | collected... | reverse complement strand
TATAAAAAAAAAATATATATTATATATATATATATATATATATATATATATATATATATATATCTTCATGGTTTAATGAAAAAAACTAGCTTAGTTGCTGATTTCATTAAATGTGAAAATATGGATACTAATTCTCAATGTGAAAATGCCTTAAACAAGTTTGTTCATTTTGTACTGGATGAATTTGAATACCATGTTCAAATCTTATGACCATGTTTCATCACCTTATATTCGAGTAATCTAAATCAAAATTCAATGATAATTTTTTTTTGGCTTTTCAAACAATAGGAAAGGAAGTACGCCAAAAAAAAAGAAAATTAATTCTCAAGAAGGAAAAGGTGCAATTAGATCAAGCAAGGTAAAGGTGAATGATGACTATTTGGATTTACCGGAAGTTAGATCAAGCAAGGAACTACTTAAGAGGCTTAGTGTGAAACGTGAAAAAGGGATTGAGGCAACTAAGGATCCTAAGGTTGTTCCTAATAGACAGTTTAAATTGTCCAATTTTAAAGTGGGATGCCAAAACACGAAGACTGTTACTTCTAGTGTGGAAGAACCTAAACAACCTAGTCAAAATGTGAAGCCAATTGGAGCTTTCGAAGGTAAAAGCAAAGGACAAAGTTCAAATAATAAGACAACACTACAAGTCATTAATGAGTTAAGAGCAGGGATACTAGCTATTTCAAGATCTTTGGGAGTAGTTCATGCCAAACAACAAGAAAAAAAAGTGAAACAACAAGAAATAAAAAAGGTAGCAGAACAAGAAAACCTCAAATCAAAGATTGAAAGCATTAAGGTCGCCTTACTTGAAGTTGGCAATTCAATTTCCAAACAACAACCACCAAATGAGGGAGCACCAGCAGAGGTGAATAATAATATGATTAAGAAAAAAGAAATCTACAAAGAGGCCAGTAGTGGAACATGGTAAATCAAAGACAAATGACAAAGAGAAAAAGGCTTTAACACAAGATTATGAGTTAATGGTTGGTCATTAACTTACTGTTAAAAAGAAGCAACCAACCATAATGTGGATCAATGTTGATTGTTGAGTTTCTTAATCAAAATGAAGAAAAAGGTAAAGCAACTTTTGTAGAAGAAAATGAAGAAAATGAGCTGCAACAAGCAAAATTTGAAAAAGAAACAATTATCGAAGATCAAAGTTTGAATGAAGAATTAAACCATGAAATAACTGTTAAAGAAGGTAATAATTTTAACTTAATATACATGCTTTGGTTTTAATAAGATATCTCATATCATTTTGTTGGTGTGGTTTTGATAAGAATAATATATTTTACAACTATGATTATTAAGAAATTACTTCAGGAGACATGTTATATTTATATTAGAAGATAAATTTTATTCAATAATATCCCTCAAGTAGTCATGTTAGTATTAATTTATTAAGTAGTCATGTTAGTTTTAATTTATCCCCTCTTGTGCTTCTCTATTTGTGAATAAAAGTTTGGCATACACCAAACTCATGTTATAGTCCTAATTAATATATATCTCATATATAATCATGGTTTTATTGTGATTGCCCTTATTCAACGCTAAGCCTTATCGCCTTAACCAAGCCCATTATCATTATTGCTCTCATAAAAACATTCTAATAGCTATAGAACCTGCTATTTAACACGTGTCATTTTAATATTTGTATGTTTATTTTTTATTAAAATATATATAGAATAAAATCTATGTCTGTTTTTTTTTATTTTATATATATATATATATATATATATATATATATATATATATATATATATATATATATTATTGAACAATAATGTGGCTGGATTATTCAGATTTATATGTGTGTTGGCTAGCTATTGGCTTCGGATTAATTTCCATGAAAAATCAAATTTCTTTGACTGCATTATTTGGATCTACACACACAAAAGCTTTGGATCATAAACTAAAGAAAAAGAAAAGTGAAAACTACGATAGCTTAATGCATGCATGTCACCTTGAACTTACACTCTAACTACTAATTTTCACTTTTGTTGTATCTTTTTTGGTTGATCTTTATCGTGTGATGGTAAGTGTAACTGCAAATTTTGGAAGGTAGTGGTGCTGTGTGCTGGCTATAAATTGATGCAGAGTGTGTGTAATGAGGATGAAGCTTCGTGGAACTGAGGTTTCAGGCACCGACCATAACAGTAGCAGAAACCTTCAATGTTTCTTCTGATAAACTATTGTGGTGGTTAAGGGAATGCACGAGGCATGCCATTTACAAGATTCCTAGCGCAGTGGTATTAAATCTAACAGAAAAAGAGAAGCTTAATTAATTTGAGGTTGTGCTAATTATAATCCATTATTGAACAACGTGAACTTAGTCTGTATCTACACTAAAGCCAAGGTGGAAACCCTATAAATTAATCAGCCACACCTACTATTTTTATCTTTCTCAGAGTCTAAATAAGTGTGTTTTAAGTAACTAGCATTCATGTGTTAATGATGGGTGATAATCACTTATTTGTTATTGTAATAACATCCTCCTTAATTAACGCTACCGGGATATGGTCCCTTCTAAACTTAAATATATATAACAAAAAAATATTTAGTGGATTGAAATGTAAATAATCTTTTATAACTTTATTTAATGTTGTTTCCTTTTTTTTAAAAAAATATCGTTATTTTTAAATTTAAACATTATTTTAATAAATACAATTTGATAATAAAACCTCTCTTTATTCTATAAAAAACAAGAATATTAAATAAACTTAACCATTGTTCTTAATTAGTGGGAAAGTGATTAGTTTTGGTTGTAATTGAATTGGGAGATAGTATATACTTGTTATCACATCATAAAGAATATATAAATAAAAATAAAATAATATTTTTTTATTCAAGAGAGATAATCTTTCCTTAATTTGAATAAAATGGGATATCGAGACAATAAAAAAATACATTATAGAAAAATAAAACAACTACGAATCCTATGTCTAATTTTATTTTTTTTCATTTTCTTCTTTCCATACAATTTCATGTTTTCAAATACACTCTTTAGTTTCTATCTCAATATGCATACCAATTGCATCTTTTTTTTTTTTTTTCTCTCCCTTTCTCAATCAAACGAACTCTTAAGCATGTGATTAGCTGTTATAATGTTAACTCTCTTTTATGAAAAAGATTAAACAGAAAATCTCCATGGACAATTAATGAAAAATATGAGAAGTGTATAAAATATCATAATCTTAATTTGCTGTGTATCTTGGCCTATATAAAGTATAATGCACAGCAGCATCACCTCGAAGCTCGTTCTGCCACGAGTCAACTGAGTCAAGTGCATGTTGTTTTGGTTGTGTAGTTAACATCCCAAGAAGCTTTGATCTCTAGGTACAGGATTAAGAGCTGGCAGTGTTTCAAACAAAACAACCAAAGAGAATGCATTTTAAAAAACAATTTTTTTTTCTAAGAGTCCAAACGTAAATTTAAAATATGATTAAAGTGAAAAAAATAGTTAGTGACATCTAATTAACAAAATAGAAGAAAACTGTTGGTGGTGGATGATGAACGTGGTAACCAGATTTTAATTTATATTTTATTTGATGCATACGACAAAATGGACATAAAAGAAGAGACTCAAATGATAACAAGTGAGTTCGAGTAGACGACAAATTTTGGATTTGTACCATAGTACCATTTCCCGTAATTCTGATACGTGTTGGACTTCGGATTATATTATTATTATTATTCATATTAATCAATTTTCCAAGATCTTCCATATCCTCATCTTCCACCCCAATTTTTTATTCACAGGACTTCTTTTTACATTATAATGTAAAGATTGTATTATAACTTTCAGAGTTGTTCCAAGCTCAAATGGCACCGATCAAGATATTGTTTGTTTTCAAGTTTTTATCTTTTACTTTTAAAAAGTCTCTTGAATGATTAAAAGAAATAAAATATATCTAAATTTCTTTGATTTGAAGTTTACAATTTTTTGAAATTATGAGATCTACCAGAATTAAATTTTACATTTTATTTATGTTGTAACAAGCCTAATTGTTTAATGAACAAAAACAAAAACAGAGAATAAGACACAGGATTAATTTTCATTTTTATTTTCTTAAAGTACACAACTTCCTTGTAAAAATCATACCTATAAACTGAATTAAACGCCATTGATGAGTTGTACAGATATATAAAGCACCAAATTTCAAACCTATGTTACATCGATATCATTTAAATTTGCTTCATGTGTTAGAGTACCAAAAAATGCAAAAAGAAAACAGAATCAATTATAGAAAAGCACAGAGATTCCCTGAAACAATTAATGCATCAAATCCGATATTTTTCTTAAAAAAGATATATATTACATTGACATTCTCTAAAGTTTGATAATATTGCACACAGTCCTCCTATTCTTTTCCACTTCCACGCTAGCATATTTTAACTACTTAAAAATATTATACTGACATTTTTTTTATAAATTACACCATATATTTCTTTTGATTATTTAAGAAAACATTACAGTTTGTCTTCGTATAAGAAAAATTAGTATAATAATTAGAAACGCACGAAGAGTTTGCATCACAAGATTAGGACACTTACAACTTTCATTTTATACACTGCCATAATAAAAGACTAAAATCACATTATATTTTTTAAATACAGAAAATAGAATATATTTGTATTAAAATAAAAACTAAAAAATCTTGATATTTTCATGAAAAGGTCCCATTGTTCAGTCAACAGAACTGCCACTTCAACACAAGAGTACAAATTCATATCCAACTATTGTGACATCATGGTTTATTTTGAGTGAAAAATATGAGTAGTGGGTGAGATTACATGTTTGAGTATCTTCTTTCCCATAGGGTTTTGCATGTTAAGTAAAGCTTTAGTTTGCAACTACCAAATCCAAATATAATTTTGTAAGCATTGCTTCATGTTTCGAAACATTGAATGGGATCTTGGAGAACGAAGATCGAGATCGAGATCAGTTTGAAGCATTGATGTTAACTGGCAAGAGCTATATAAATTGTAGTTATGATTTGTATCCACGAGTGGCTTAGTATCCAATCAAATCTAATATTAAAACAAGCTCTTGGTCCTAGATAAATTAGGTTATATAAGAATCCATGCATATTTTAGATGGTGCATGCACCGGTTTAATTGCCTACAATCAAATAAAATGGAGATATGAAATTGGTAACAATTAATATATATTATATACGGAACACTCCAAGTATTTTAATCCATATACATTTGCTTAACAAAATGTACAAATCAATAAGTGATATCACACCAACATGCATGAAAAAGGAGTATCTAATATGCAGGTAGAACCTCTCTCCTGCTATGTGGTATGAGGATGTAAAACAAACAACACCTCACTGTAACAATTTGTGCTATCTATGCTAAAGAATGAAAGAAGGTTTTAGATGTCATCCTATGATATTGGATATTGATCATTGAAGACCTTAAACACCTTAAACATTTATCTTAACATTGTATGTAAATGATTATTCAGTCATTACAAAAATAAAATACAAATCATGCTATATTTAAATGTATTACCTTTTTATTGGAATTAATAATATATGTTCAATAATGACTTTTATATAATAGATTATGTAATAAGTACATTCAATGAGTTTGCTTTTTTATTACACGAAAATGAAAAAGAAATGATAAAAATTAATTTCATATAACTTAGATATAAAATAATTATTGTAAGTATTAAAATATGTCTAACCTTAAAATACATAAATTGTAGTGACCTTGTTTTACTACTTTCACTAAAGTCTTTGTGTCAGCCACAATTTTTATTAAAGCAAAGACATGTATTAATCCAAATATACTTATACTTGCAATGTAATGAAAAATGTAAAATTTATCCTTATTATAAGTTTTGCATTTCATAACTGGATTTTCTTTGGAGCAAACAAAATCACAATACTATGTAATTTCTATGAATAATTACAATCATCTCGCAAGGAGACCTATGATGGATGACAAGTAATTAGTCAAGTAACTACCATATTTAAAAAAAAAAATACAAGTTAGGAAACTAACCTTTCAATGTGAGGAGCCAAGTAAATATGTCTCTAGGAGTCACTCATCCATGTTTGCATATATTGATGGATCTAAACCTTTGTATGTTCCCTTATTTTTAGATGTTTGGGGATCAAGAAATCATTATATTTTTTATTTGTCTTGCTCCACACTTAATTTGTCCATGAACATGAACCTAATAATAAATTATAAGTTAAATATAATTATTATAATATGAAAAACAAAACAACATAAAATAACTTACATGGTCTATAGTTGTATCATTGACATATTTAACATGAAAGTTCCATGAAAGTTCCCTTAATAACCTCTGATGAATTTGGTAAGGAAAAAGAAAATGTACACATAAATAACAATAGTATCGACTTTAACTACTCTTTTATCCCAATTTACCTAGAAGAGATTTCTAATATGGTCAAAAATTGAAATATTAAATGATCCCCAATTTCTACCACATAATCATCATCATAATTACTATGTGCTCCCATAAGCTACATACCACAGTAGGCATAATCCTAAATAAAGACAAAATATTTGTTCAACAATATAGAATTTATAATGATAATAACTAAACGGAAAATTATATAATGTAATATACGTGATCATGCTAAGGCTTATTTGACCATATTTGTAAGTTAAGCACAAAAAATGTGTCTTCAACCTTCCTCACCAATTGAACATCTATATTAGTAAAGACACTCAAGTACTAGCATTTCAATATTCATCAATCATCAATGGAATTGTAGAATGATTAATACTTCCTTTATGTGTCATCTAAGTGTAAATTTTGTATTAATTTCTTGTTTTATTTTATATTTGTTCAGCACAAAATAATGATACCTTTTAAAAACAGATGTGCTAAAATGATGTAAAAACACAATGTTATAATGATTATAACATATTTAGATTATTTTCTTAAGTCAACTCATGAGTAATTTATTTTATATTTTTATTTTAAATTTAGTGTTTCCACCTATTTCAAATCATAATTTAAGTTTTTTAATCCAATTTTAAAAGAATAAAAAAAAACAACTCAGTCTTTTTCAATCCGTAATGACAAATTGAAAAAATTTCTAAATACAACACCTTTTTTCTATATACACCCATTAATTTTTTAAAATAAATACTAAAATCAGCTCAAATCATTTTCATTTTCTAATTACACATTTGAATTTCTAGACGTTAAAAAAAAAGGCAATGACATCGTTTGAGTATTTTGTGATTGGATGGGGTATCCGCAATCTCATGATTTGATCGTTTTGACTTACAAAACTTGTTTTAATAAAATTTATCTCACAAAAAAAATTTAGGTTATCATAAGTAATTGCTTCCTGCACTCCTCATCTTTTGAAAATACCAATTCTATTCTTGGAGTGAAAAAAATAATTTTAAAATAAATTTTGAAAGTGTAAAAAATAATTATGAAATACTATTTCTGAAATTTCAATTTGAGTTCCAGAATATAACTTCCTAAAACATGTTTTGAAATGCAATTTTTAAAAAAATCTGAAAAAATTATTCCAAAATACTACAAAAATGAAAAAAAAAAAACTTATGGAAACGGAATTCTATAATTCTTTAAAATCCGCTTTTCAGAAACTAAAAAGAACCCGCCTCAAATCGTTGCAAAACAAACAAACCAAAAAAACATCGTTTGATGTTTTCTACAATCCTTCAAACCATGAAAACACAAGCAACAAATATCTTCATCTCCACCAACGCACACACAATTAAACATCTCTGACAGCAACGATGACCTTTGCAACACCTTCGTCAACACGCACAATGGTTGGCACCAAAAATCATCTTATCTTTACATATGAATCCATACGAACATGTAAGGTATTCCATTTCTTTGATGGGGAAGGAAGCAGATGAGGGTGAGGGGGGTGCAGGAAGCAATTGCCCTGATTATAACATTGTACCTAATTAGTTTTTCTTTCTTTTTTTTCTTGCTTTTTTGCCCGTGACAAAGATAAGAGTTTTTCCTAAGTTTTACTCTTATTTTTTTATTTAATTTATTTTTTTTAAGTTAAATTAGGCCACAGTGTAAGCTAAATCAATTTAAGCTTTTGCTTTCTCCACTCCTTAATTACAGCCTACACCCCATAGTAAAAGGAAAAAGTTAAAAATGCTGGCGAAGTCATTTTGACCTCCTAACCTAATTCCTCTCCATTCTCTTTCACTGTTGTTACTATAAATCTGGATCTTGAATTGGATCTTATGGCACTATATTCACAAAATACGTAGTAACACTTGCTTGTGATGGTCATGTGATTTTATGTTCTTTCCAACTTTTGCTAATTTTTAGCAAATAGAAAAGCTTTTCATTCTTTTCCTTTCATGGCAACCACCACTAATTGCCCCAAGTCACCAAAACTATCCTAGAGTAAGAGTTTTGGTGATTTTGCTAATGTATCTATATACATTTTACTCAAGGATACCACAATGACACTGATATTAGAATTGATAAACCCATAAAAATCTACCTAACTTCATATCACCACCGCCACCATCACCAAAACCCACCGGAACAACCACACACGAAGTAAAATAATCACCAGAGAACAGAACTAACGAGGATCCAACATTCAAATAAAACACCAAGGATAGAGCGGTCATTTCAAAAGTTAGTGGGTTGAGGTAACAATTAAAGGGTCCAAAAAGAAAAATTCATCAATTTATATAAATAAGAAAGCGATAGGTTTGTAGGCCGATAAGGTAAATTCAAAATTAAAAAAAAAAATCAAATTGGGCTCCATCTGCCGATTTCAAATTAGAATACAATGTGTGAAATGACGCAAAAAAATATATTTTAAAAATAAAACCACGTAAAGAATTTATAATTACACTGATACACGTGCATTTCTTTGTTAAGTGACTAATATACTTATTTGATAAAAACAAATCCCATTATTACTACAAATATAAACAAATTATCTAATTTAGCTGCATTCCACCAGATGGGAAAAAGTTGTCCAACTTTTAACTTTTTTTTCAATAAAATTAAAAAAAAAAGTTATCCACTCTCGCTCCTAAATAACCCTATAACAGTTAATTATTTAGAACCGGATATGATAATTATTTAGAACAGGAGATAAAAAAGAAGAAAAAAAAAAGGATAAAGTGATAGTGAAAATGTAGAAAAAGAAATAAAATATTAAGCGATTATATTAAAAATCTATTTCGATAAAAATAATATAGTAATATTTTGTTGTTTAGTAGTGAAGTCCACTTTCACTCCTATGAAGAACATCCTATGCTAATCCAAGCCCATCAACGTTGTTGGTAGTTTGAGTTTGAGTTCTTTGTTTCTAGGTTAGGTTTTGCTCTTGGTGGCACAACACAACTAATCCTCTTTCTCTTTCTCTCTGCGCTGTTCGTGTCGATTCGACGAAGCAGAAACCATCACTCACTCACCTTCTGGAACCTACGATTCCTTCCAATGGCATCCAAGTTCGGCTTAGCCGGCGGCATTCCCGAGCGCAAGGTTCGTCCGATATGGGACGCCATTGATTCTCGCCAGTTCAAAAACGCTCTCAAGCACGTCACCACGCTCCTCGCTAAACACCCTAATTCCCCCTACGCTCTCGTAAGAACCCTAATTCTCACATTCACGGCGTTCATTCTTCGTTGTTTTCCAACTCACGTTGTTTTCCAAGCAGGCTCTCAAAGCGCTCGTGCTGGAACGGATGGGGAAGCCTGACGAGGCCTTCTCCGTTGCGCTCAACGCCAAGGAGCTTCTCTACGCGAACGATTCTCTGCTCATGGACGATCTCACTCTCAGCACGCTGCAGATTGTGTTTCAGCGATTGGATCACTGTTAGTGTCTTTTATTTCTTTGTTTTGCTTGTTTCTGCTATGGTTAATGTTTTTGTTGCATACAATGTTTTAAAATTGAAAGTAGAGATTGCACTGGCCAGAGCTTCGAGATAATGTTTTGTTCGTTCAACTTGCTAATTTTGATGCTTCGTAACAATAGACTTAAATTTGCTCTTCATGCTTGCAATCTACCTACATTTTGATTCTATTCCTTTTAAAATTGTGTTTCAATAATCCCTGTAATGTTCGAATCTGCGGCCTTTTCTGCTTAGCTGTGTTAAATCCTGAGATGCCAAAAAAGTCAGGGATTAAAATAATAAGTACTAGCTTTATTAGCGGGAATAAAATAGAAATTGCGGTCTCTGAAGTAATTATTGACAACAACTAAGTAACAACGAGGGATAATGCAAAAAAGACATTACAGGGATTATTGAAAAAAAGGTAAAGGGATGAAAATGAAAATATGGATAAATTACATGGACCTAGAACAGATTTAAGCCTAACATATAAACATGGTTTTTGATCCATTGGTTATGTGTGTTTTGGTTGACTATAGTTTGTGTTTGAGCAGTGGACTTGGCTACTGGGTGTTATGAACATGCCTGTAGTAAATTCCCGGGTAACTTGGAACTAATGATGGGGCTGTTTAACTGCTATGTTCGAGAGTATTCGTTTGTGAAGCAACAACAGGTTTGTGTTTGTATGTGTGAATGTCTATTTATGTTCTATATATATGTATATTTTTTTCTTTTAACAACTTACGTTTTGCTATTGTCTAATTGGCAGACAGCTATCAAAATGTACAAGCTTGTTGGAGAAGAAAGATTTCTTCTTTGGGCAGTTTGTAGCATCCAATTACAGGTTCTCCCCAGTTCAATTTTAAACCCTAAATTATCTTTTGCAGTGTCTTTAAAAAGAGTTTATTTCAATGCACTGTCAGTTTAAAAGGGAATAAACATCACCAGAAAGTGAAATGTCATGATATGACGGATAGATAAGAAAGTAAAGTATATTTAGAATGTCATGATCACTGCCAGTACATTAGTAATTAGTTGGTTTCTTGACAGTTTGTGCTGGCCCGTGTTCTAGTTTTTTTCAATCCTGTTGTTCATTTCAGAATGGACCTAGGTTTTCATTAACTGTTGATTTTTTGTCCTTTTTCCTTTTTCTTTTTCATAGTAGTTGTGATTAAGTCTGTGCTTAAAAAGACAGTATTCTTTGATTTCTTTGCTGCTCAGTTGCCAGTATAGAATTCTTCAAATAACTTGCAAACTCTAGGGAATAAAAGTTATGTAGTGCATAAAATTTCTAATTTGCACCAGACCTTTTTACATAACTCCTTTGCAAGATAATAATATCTAGTTTTAAGATGTTTTACACAAAGCTTGTGTTGGTATCAAGGGACGTCTGTCACCAGACTGCAGATCAATGTTGCTGCTGATTGCAGTAGCTCAACAGTTTGATCTGTGGTTTCAGGTTCAAGTTCTGGTCTCATTCATGATGAGACTGTATAAGCATATCTGTCATACAGAGTTGTGAATCGTGATTCAGTTATGAACTTAGTTATATTGCATTGCATGGATCGCAAATAATATCCGACTAAAGGTCTTTGAAGCAATAACCCACATTGTGATACATTAGATTTGTTATGTTGCAATAAGATGGTTTTGAGTTGGGAATTTGTATTTGATATTAATATTTGTTGGATAGCATTAAAGAAAACTTCTAAATGCCATTGCGCTACCTGTTTGTAACTTGTCTTTAAAACATGTCGTGCCTTGTGCATCTAGGTTCCTTATGAAATTTTCAAAAACAATAGTTCATTAATGTGTCATTGTTTCTACTTTTCTTTCCGATATATTAAATTATTTATGGTGTTGGGCTTGATATTTATTCGCTTAGAAGACATTTTATTTACTTATTTTATGGGAACTGGGCTATTCATAGGTACTTTGTGGCAGTGGAGAAGACAAGCTTTTATTTTTAGCTGAAGGCTTACTTAAGAAACATGTTGCTTCACATAGCTTACATGAGCCAGAAGGTGATCTTATTTTTTTTCTTATCTTCTAATGCTATTAGTTATTTTGATAAAAATAAATTCATCTAGATTGAAGGAGAAGATAACACAAAATTGACAATAAGATATATCCTTGTAGGGAATTAAAATACAAACAAAAGAGATAAAATCATCAATGAAGCAAAGATACCCAGTATGTACACATATCTATGAGTGAAACCTCTATAACAAAACCACCAGCTTTACATCAAGTTGAGGCCAAACACCTTGTCTTATCCTAAAGAAGTTGATCATTTGGGGAGCTCTCTAAGATACGAGAATTACATTTCAACCAAATGCTCCAACTTGTAACATTTGCAAGAAATGTTTGGCTTCTTTAACTTACACTAAAACCGACACACTACTCATCAAATACTGGTACAAGGTCCTTGGACACATCTGATCTTTTCCAAAGGTTCTAAGAACATCATAAAAACCAGCTACAGATCAGTGTCAAATTTGATGTGGAACTGACCGTCAGCCTGTAACACACCTGACAACTTGATGAAACAGCATTGTAACACAGGGACTTGTGTATTAACGTAGTATACTTTTATATGTAGATTGCTGAGTCAGCAATTAGTCAGAGTTAGTTAGCCAACTCTCATATATCAGTTGGACTAAGCCGAGTAACCATTTGTTATTCTGTTTTTCCAGCTGGAGTTAGTTGGGGTTAGGTCTATCTTGTAGCCCTAGTTATTCTGTCAGAGTTAGTTAGCCAACTGTGATTCTGTTGGAGTTAGTTGGTCTTATATCTAGCATGTAGCTCATGCTATTCCTATGTATATATAACTGTTGTTAGCTCTCTTGTGTTGTTAATTCAATTTTACATTTGAATAAAACTTCATTTTTCTTTTTTTTTTCTCAGTTTCTCTGAATTCTTTATGGTATTAATAATTCTATTATGGAGAACTGTTCAAATAAAATTTGACGTCAGAGGAGCTTTAGACTTTGAAATAGGTTTTGTCAAGATGGAGCTTTAGACTTCCCTCTTTCTGGATGATTGATTTTCACTATGAAACCATAGAAGGCTGAAGAGACCAAATTCTTTTTATCTGGACCAGAAGATAATATAACAAGGTCAAGACTCAAAATGGACTCCGATTCAAAGGATTCCTTATTTAAGTAGCAGAAAGTGAAAATTCCAAGAAATAGTAGAATCTTGAATTGAAGACTAATTAATTAGTGTTGTGAGGAAAGATGAAAAACCCTTTCTTGAAGATGAATGCCTTACCTTCATTCTTTCTTATCTATTATAATCAACCATTAGTCTCTCTTGTGTCATCAAGTATATCATCTGTACGTGTTTTAAATTTTCGAATTTGGTTGCAGCTCTTATGATCTACATTTCTATATTGGAACGGCAAGCTAAGTTTGGGGATGCCTTGGAAATTCTGTCCGGGAAATTGGGATCACTGTTGATGATTGAAGTTGATAAGCTACGGATGCAGGTAATCTCAATAGTTCTCTTCATGCTTTCTAATTTCTGTTTAGGGTTTATGTTATGAGTTCATACATACATTATTTGTTGACTATAAATGGCCATCCAGTTAAATTAACGGGATATTGTTACATGTATGTTGCTCATAGGTTTGATGTAGTCAAAAGTCACAATCCCACAAATTAGTATGTTCCATAATGTTCCGTTCTGTTTGGTATTATCATGATTTAATATTTGGAAACTGATCCCCTTCTTGGCATACTCTTTTTCAAATGTCTATTCAGAAATTAAAATCAGCACAGAAGTTCATTTTTAGATTCAAACTATGGTTTACGATTGAAAGTGTGTCTTTTTCAAGGATTGTAGGAAAAAAAAGTGTGCTCTTAATTATGAATTAAGAAACACATCAGATAAGGAGTCAGAGCTTTGCTAAATGTACAAAACTGAAAAATGTTAGAATTAATCCTATTAGGTAGTATTGTCCCCATGGAATGTTTGACCTTAGAGCAGTGTTATCGAAAATCCGGTATAGCGGCGCCATGGCAGAATGCGGTGGCGGTTTTACAGCCGACCACCACCACATGACGGTGGCGAATCTGATTTTCCGTGGCGGCCTATGGCAGCCGCTTTCCGCATCACGTAATAGCAGGACGGATCGGAAAAGGCGGAAAAGTGCAGCAGCATGCGCTGTGAGCGCGGAGGCCCGGCATGCGCGGTGGCCGTAGAGACACAGCGGTTGCTGAGGATCTGTGGTCAGAGATGCGGTGGATGGAGGTGTGGCTGCAGGAGGAGGTGGCTGGCTAGCCTAACCCTAATTTAAAGTCACTAATTGGGCCTTACCTGACCCAATTAATTTAACCTACAGTAAATTAACCTATCAATTATCCTAACCCTAACAGCCGCCTGCTGCCGCTTGCCGCTGTTGACCGCCTGCTGTCGTTGATTGTAATTTGCAACTGTTTTATTTTTTCTAAATATTTTTAATTGTTTTTTTTTACTTTAATTATTTTTTATTTTTTAATTGAAGAAGAGTTACGCAATGAATGAGTTAGGTTCATTCTTCTATTCTCTTTGAAAATTAGGTTTATATTGGAAATAAAGACATTTATATTATGTTTTAGACATAATAATATTATCAGTTATGATTGTCTCTTCTATTATTTTTGCAATGCATATTTCTGTATTTTTTAAATATTTATATGTATATATTGTATTTTTTATCACAGTACTTCTGCTATAACCTGTTATGGTTTTTGTTATAAAGGATTTTTGGGTTCTCTGATATTTTCCATTATCCGATATCGATAACACTGCCTTAGAGGAAGCTTTGAACTTCCAATGGACATGATAATATAGGAGTATGCTGCACTGGAAAACACACCATAAGAATCAGTCTTTTGTACCCTTTTAACTGTATTGAAGGATAAATTAATTGAATCAAGCAAAAGGAAAATTTAACTTGTTTTATGCTAGGTTTGTATTTGTTTTTATGGCTTTATGTGGTGCTTGTCACATAATTTCTTTCAATTTTTCCCTGTTTGACCTGCAGAGAAATGAAAAACTTTTTTCTGACTTCAATTTTACTTCTGAGTATTGTTCTATCTTGTCCTCCTTTATGTTTTCTTTCCTTCCAATTCCAATAATGTTATTCATTTATAGAACAAAAAAAAAAAAAAAAAAAAAAAATTAGCAAAGATAAGAATTTTTTTTTTTTTTGTTTTTTTTTTTCAACCTGTTTTTTTTTATTTTATTTTA
>Ga0099825_1006164_pt1 | contig 15110 bp, 7 predicted proteins | sample SiratroredBW_FD_76838 | JGI IMG/M metagenome (GOLD analysis project Ga0099825, IMG submission 76838) | Root nodule microbial communities of legume samples collected from California, USA - Siratro red BW | ecosystem: Host-associated > Plants > Roots > Nodule | place: USA: California | collected... | reverse complement strand
TTTTTATAAAAAATAAAAAAATAATATTTTATAATTTTAATTTTTAAAATAAATATAAAATATATATTATAAAATTTTAATATATATATATATATATATATATATATATATATATATATATATACATAAATTTAAAGGATTTTATACAATTTTAGAAAAAAAATTCACAAATATTATGTACTTTTACCTATTAGAATATTCTATACAATTATGTGAATTAAAATGTATTTTACTGACAAGCCATGTTGATATTATATAAATCATCCAAGATAGAAAAAATATAAAAAAATATTTAATACTAAATAATTATTAAAAATAGTAAACAATTTTGTTATTATCATTAATTATCATAAGTAGATAAAATGTTAGAACATTAAGAAGAAAATAAAATGTGTGAAAAGGGTACGAGCTTGATAATTCACTATTAATAGTAAAAGTGAATTCAACTTCTAAATAAAAAATTTCAAATATATTAACAAATTAATTTTTATGTCTAATATTTCTTTTTTTTTAATATCATAATTTGACATGACATAATATGAAATAATTGACTAAAAAATAAGATAAAAAAATTTATATAACAAGTTGAATAATTTTAACTTAATCTTAATTTTATATTTATCATTTACTTATTATTTTCTTTTGTTTATTTATTGATTTATTTGAAAATGAGTATTTATTCAGTGCTATGTTCAATATTGGTTATTTTCAATACTTTAAATTAAATTTAAAAAATAATATAACATTTCTTAGGAAGAATTCAATCTAATAAGAAAAAAAATTATGATAAGAATATTCATTTAACTTAACTTTACATCTAGAATATTTTTAGCTCGACTTTGTAACTTGAGTTTCTTTAACTTCAATTCATGCTTTAAATATCTCTAGCTCAACTTCACTTATTAAGGATCTTTAACTAGGTGTTGCAGTTTAAGCATATATCTAGTTTAACCTTGTGTCTTGAATAATTGTTTATTAACAAGTCATTGTGCTGGTACAAAAAGTGTAAGCATCAAACTTCACTATAATAAAGGATATTGAGTCATAACATTGAGTTATACTTAATATACACATTAACTTATATTATATGAAGTTAAAAGGTAAACATCTTCACCAAATCTAAACATTAAACTTCAAACTATAATTAAGGTATTGAACCATAACATCGATTTATACATAGTATATGGTTTGCACTATACTACAAATTCAAAAGATAAAAACCATGTTATATCAAGTGTAACCATCGTGTTTCACTATAACAAAAGACATTGAAACATAACATCAAGCTACATCTACCATAAGAAAATTGCACCAACTATGTCAATTCAAAAGATAAACATCATATTTTTACTAAGTGTAAACATCAAACATTACTTTAATAATCACATTGAGTCATAATACAACGTTATACTAAGCATAAACAACTAACTATGTTATGCATTTAACCATAACATCTAATTATACTTAAGTACAAACATACACCATGTTATTCCAAAACTTAACATAACATAATTTAAGCATTACCATATATTCTTGTTAATTATAATGAGTTTATTTGAAGAGTAGAGCTACTCACTTTTATGTTTCTAATATCAAAGTCAATCATTTTTATAATACTAAACTTAGTTTTTTTCACCAATTCTCAAAGTTGTCATTTCACATTCAAATTGAGTTATTATCATAAGTTTGTTTCCTAAACTTAACTTTTATAATATGCCAATTGTATATATTATAAGAAACTTAGACATCAAGTTGAGTTATTCACACAAAGATCAAATCTTGAACTTGGTTTTTCAACAAGTTCTCACTATTGGTACTTAAAAAATTTTCATGTCTTTTATTATACGTTATTTGACTCAGATTTTTTTGGTTTATTAGACTTGTTCACTAAGTGACATGATATCTTAAGACAATTCTTCGGAAATCAAATACAATCATTTCAAGGGTTTCATCATTTTAGGATTCATGAAAACTCATTATCAAGATTGATTGTTCAATTATATCTTTTATCTCTCTCTTCATGGACTCCAATCTTGTTCTTCTTGGCCCAATTACCTCCTATTCATATATTTGACAAAATTAATGGGATTTAGAATAAAAAATGATTAAAAACTCAAGTAACCAATTATTTATAACAAAAAATAAATTAAAATAAAAAATATGAGATTTAATAGGTTCCAAACTTAGAAATAATTGATTTCATTATGAAAATAAGCTCAAAATTATCATATAATTTAACTCTATCAATAAAAGAACTAAGGGAGTTGTAATCTCCGAACCTTCCAACACTCCAGTCATTCCTTTATGTGAAAAGTCTCGATATTCTAGTACATGAATTTTCTTGAGAGAATGTGCTAAAATCTAACCCTATAAGAGGCACCACAAGCTTAATCATAGGGACACTTACTGGCTTAAAGTTACAACTTTGAACTAGAACAATTTTGTGTCCATGGGATAGGTAAAATTTTCATGCCTCCATGAGACAACAAAAACAAAATAATGAGAAACCAAAGACAAATAACTCAACCCGAAGAGGATGGCCATGCTCCAACTTTACAACAAATCCTTAATACCAGGTGAGAATTGCAGCATGACAATGTAGAGGCTAGAGAAAGAGCAAAGGAGGTTGAGATCCTAAATTGGTTAGAGACTGACCTTATAAAGCAACATCGATCTAGCTCGACTAGAGCATTGAAAGGTTGACTATAGTCAACACAGACCCTAGCCCGACTAAAGGTTGACCTTATTAGGCAACATTGACCTAGCTCAGTTGGAGACTGGCCTTATTAGGCAGGATCGACCTCAACTCAATTGAAACCTAACTATAATCAACATCATAAAACCTAATCAAAATTGTTTAAGATTGTTTGTTATGATTATTTTAGATTGTTTGTTAGGAAAATTATCTATACTGATTTCAATGATACTAAGTCTTTTCATCCTCTGGGCAAGTATATTTAAATTATTGGTAATCAAAATTTGAGTTTTTTTTTTTATCTTATTAAGTATTTAGAAGGATTCTTTATTTTAATTAGAAAATAGACACTTTATATCAAAATATATTATAAGACAAATAATGTAAAACACCAAGGTAAAAACTATTAAATTCAAGTCATTACAAATTTAAACTAAATAAAAAAGGGTGAAACTCCAAACATTTTCTCTTTCTCAATGAGTTTTCCATCAACTACCACCTTGCAAAGGTCTATGGCCAAAAGTTCAAGGGACGGATAGATAGCAAGCACTTGTTCAATAGTTATCTCAAAGCCTAAACCAAAGGATCCAATAATCTCATCTTTCAAAGATTCCTTCACGACTTTTCACTCATTTTCTTTGGCGATCTAATTCAAACACGACTTCTCCAACTTGTCTTCTCTTTCTTTTAAACATAAAATTTCGTCTTCTCTCTCTTTGCTATGAAGGGATAAGTGTATAAGGTGATAACCAATTCTAGGCCACGAGAAATGGCACAATTGAAAACCTTTTCATATGAAACGAATCATTTTAGAAGCTTTTGGGTTTTTTGTTAGACAAACTTATTCACCTACTCAAGTAGAGGCTAAAGGACTATGTACTATCATAACTCGGTCAATGACCCATTGGGTCATAAGATATTTTGAATGGGCTGATTACTCATAAGATGAATCTTTAGTTAACAAGAATGAAAAGTTTAAGATTTGAACACCAGATAACTCAATCAAGACTATAAATCACCTATCCAACTATCCATATTAATAAGGATAATTTGCTAACAGAACTAGAATTGTTACAAATAACTTATGAAGGTAACAACCACTAATTTTCTTTTGTTAAAATCTCGATATTATGGTACATTAATTTTTTCAAGAAAAGGTGTTAAAATCTATCCCTATAAAAGACACCACAAACTTAATTAAAGAAACACTTAAACTTAGTAACTTTTGAACCAAACTAATTTTATTACAAATTAATAAGTCAAGAACTAACATACAAAAATATAAAATATAAAGTATATATATGAAAAACAATATTTTAAGAAATCATATTAAATGGAAAATATTAATTTACGTTTAGAAATATAAGTGAAAATATATATTTTCATTATAATTAAAAGTATAATATAAGTTATAAAAGTAATAAAATGATAAGTTTTTTTATAATATTATAATATTAAAAAAGAAAAAGTGTAAAAAAATGATGAAGTGAGGCAAAACTCATGAAACAAACTATAAAAAAAAATAAAAAAATAGAAGGTAAACATGTTTCTATATATAAGAAAACTAGATGAACTGTCTCAAAATACATTTAATGCTATATAATCAATTTATATAAATATTCGTAAAATAATATAAAATTTCATATAATATAGAAATAAAAATATATAAGATTATATTATAAATTAAAAACTTAATTAAGTTTTAATTATTTTATTAATTTAAGTATGCTTATTAAGAATTAAAAAAAATTGTCCAAGTGTTCAAAATATTTTGATTTGAGAATTTTACCAAGTAATTTTTTTATGGGACGTGACTGTCATTAATGCTTTCTGATCTCCAATTTAAGGATCAACTCTTTTCTCATTGATGAACTCAATTGTTCCTTTTCAAGAATGACTTCACCATTAATAATATCAACCTTGGACCTTTAATTAATCCTAAATTAAATTTATAAAATGGCGTGATTTTACAATATTCCTCAACAATAAGTGTGCTCCTCGTCCAAATCGAAAATCCCCAAAAATACGCAACAGCTAAATTAGCATCTCACTCTCAGATATTTAGGATTTTGTATTTATTTATAGCACGCAGACAAGAATCTATGATCAACCGCAAAAAATGGTTTCAGAACCAAATAGGTAAATAACCGCGGAAATCGTGCTAGCACACAGCAATAAAAGTGCTGAAGGTAACAATCAATATCTGATTCCGTTCTACTTTCGCAATCTGATTCGATTTCGAAGCTGGGGATTTTATTCAGACAAAAAAAATTTGAAGGAGAAAGATGCAATCGTTGTTAAGCGCGAAGACATGCGTGGGCGTGCGGTCACCGGTTGTAGCGAACTCCGAGGAAAGGAGTACGAGGAGGACGATGCAAAGCTTGAATTGTAGGAACAGTCGGAGTTGGAGGAATGTGGTTGTGTCATGCGGTTCGGAGAAGAACGGGAACGATGGAATTGGCGCGAGTGAAGGGTGGAATTCGGGTTCGTTTTTGTCTCCGAGTCACAATTACGCGATCTTGAAGCACCGGATGGAGGTAGCGGCAAAGTCCGAGGTTAGTGCTATTGTGTTTTTTTATTTTTTTTTTGAAAAGAAAATGGATTTTTCATGTTTTATCATTGATGTGGCTCCTCGGTGTTGGAAAGAGGCTTCTTATTGAATTTGAAACGGTGGTAGTATTATGAAGAGGCTGCAAGGATTCGTGACTCGCTCAAATGCTTCGAGGACGAGGTTCCTGTTCTGCGTCTACGGAGGTTGTTGAAAGAAGCTGTTGCTGACGAGAGATTTCAGGTCAATTGTCGTTTTTAAACCAATAATTTTGCATATTGATTACTATGTTTCTAAGACCATCTTTGTCCATGTCATGTTCCAAGTGTGATGTTCTGTTCTTCTGCTTATGCAGGATGCAGCTAAATATCGTGATCAGCTCAGAGAAATTGCTCCACATTCTCTCTTAAAATGTTCAAGTGATTCTACAACCTTGGTATGAATGCTAGTTACTTTTACAAACAATTACTTTGTTGTGAGCTATAGATAGTTCTTTCTTGGTAAAATGTCTTCAGGGATTGGTTTTCATTTAACTGCATCAGTGAAGTGATTAGTTTCATGCCAAGTAGCCTTTTGTTTAGGATTCAGTCCCTTGAAATAATCTCTAATCGAATCCCAAAACACCTGAAAAAATATATTATTTTTTCTATAAACTCCTAAAGGAAAGAGATGATGAATTCATTTTTCATGTGGGCATCACATAATTGTAAAATAAGAAATGGAGTTTCAGAGCTTATTTTGAACTTGTTCAGGGAATTCGGGTACAAGTTAAGAGTGCATACTTAGAGGGCAGAAGTCAACCAACAGAGGAGGTATATTATTTTGAATATAAAATAAGAATTACCAATAACACAAACCGCCCTGTTCAACTTCTCAGAAGGCACTGGATTATAACTGATGATAATGGAAAAACTGAAACTTTCTGGTGAGTTAATTATTCGTATGTTCCTTATGCTTTTCAATGGTGTTTTTCATTTTCTTTTATACTCACGTGGATTCAAGTTTAATGTAACTTTTGCTACTTTCCACGTGCAGGGGAATTGGGGTTGGTGGTGAACAGCCAGCGATATTTCCTAGAAGTAGTTTTGAGTTCTCTTCTACATACCCTTTAAACGCACAAAATGGTAGAATGGTAAGAAATTTTCTTTTGTTTCTTATTTTTCTTCTGTGAAATAGTCTCATCCAGTGGGAAAAATACTCTCTCTTTTTATTTTGTTTTTTAAATTTAAGAAAGTTAGATTATTAAGGTTCATTTGGTTTCTTAATTGAAGGCAGTACCCTTGGCATATTGTTCATTGTGTTTGGTAATGTCACGTGTGTCAAATAAATGGATTAGATGTTCAGATGACATTGTTAATGCTGAGCCCTATATAGCAGAAACTTGTAAATGATATGGGGAAAATTTTAATTGTAATAACATCTATTTATATTTTTTGAAATTACATTTACATTCTATGTTTTTATTACTATTGTAATGGTCTTGTTATTTAAGTACAAGTGCAACAGGTATAATGTTTTTAAAATAATGGAGAAATTATGTAGAATTTAAAAGAAATCAGTTTGTCAGTATAACCACTCTTATCAACCCTCAAGATAGTATTTTGAGAGTAAAAATTATTATCTTTATAGAAAAAATATATTTTTAGTCCTTTATACTTTGGGTAAAAGGTTGTTAATATTATGTTACTGTCATATCAAATGAATTTGGTCTTAGATGAATCACGTGGGGTTTAGTTCTTTTTTCTATCAGAATTCATTATATTTTTTAGACCAAATTTATCAATAAAAAAAATGTAAGAATGTTGACTTAGGTTTGATCAAAAGTGCAATAATTAAAAACATATTTCTCTTATTTGTTATGTCTTTCATTATTTGACCCTTCTGAATGTTCTGAGTCTCTTATCTTCCCATTGAAGAGAAAAGCAGATATTTAAATCTCATGTATAACACAGGAAGGTGACTTTGAGCTGATACATTGTGATCGACTAGGTCCAAGAGCATTTAACGTGGCCGTTGCCCCTTTTTCTCTCTCTCTACTTGGAGATGATGATGATGATGCTGAAACTATCTGAGGTACAATTGCACCATCACCTTCTCAGGTTGCATCACATAAGCATTGGGAGCATCTTCTCACAGCCATATCAAGAAATTAAAGCTCACTATTTGCATTTTCGGTTTGTGGAATGAGACATTGTAACTGTTTTGCTGTTCAAATTTATGTTATATTTTATTTTCTTGTTTTGGGACAGAACCTTACAAATGTATATTAATTTTCCTGTGTACAGAACTCCATTACTACTAAATATTAGTTTGTTGCAGTTTGTTAGTAGTTGATAGTGGTTACTTACTTTCTCCTTAGTTTTTTCTTACGCTGTATTCTAGTTTTATTGTATAGTTTTATATAGATTTTGACCTTCTCTCTGTAATATCAATTAAAATACTCCGTTCACTATATTGTGAATTTTCTCAAAATCAAAACACCAACATGATATTAGAGCTCTCGTTTGATCCTTCTTATTTGTTTCAGCTTTCTCCTTCTTGCTATATATGACTCTGACGAACCAGAGTTATACAAATTTAAACACGAATCCTTCGATTTTTTTTTTTTTTTCATTCTAACAAAAATTTTTATTATATGGTAAGAACTATCATACTTCGATTCGAGCTATGAAGCTAATATTAAAATCAAAGGATAAGTTAAAATTCTTCAATAGAAAGTTGTAAGAACCTTTACAGAATGATCTTCTTTATAAGTTACGTGATAGGTATAACACTATGATCCTCTCGTGACTTTAAGATCCGGTATAAGAATCAATTCTCAAATAAATTCTTTGGATAGAGAGAACTTCAGATGTTTGAAAAGATCTTTATAATAGATTTTGTCAAGGAGATGGTTTTAGAGTTGTTGATCAAGGAGATGTTTTTAGAGTTGTTGATCTATAAGAAGAGATATACAAGTTGAATCAAGATACTCTTTCTATTTCAAAATTTTACACCTAGTTAGAATAATTTAGAAGAAATTGATAATTTCAAACCTATCATTGAATTTTCTTAAAAGAATTAAATGAGCAGTATGCTCAAGTGAGATGGCAGATTATGTTTCTTAATCTCTTACTGATATTATACTAAAGTCTTCAATTATGGTAATATAACAATAAAGGCAGTTGAATACACTTTTTGCTCCTTCTGATTTTGCTCTGATCTTAAAGCATTAGCTGTAACAACTCATCATAATTCACAACCTAAGAATGGTGGAAATTTTAATGTTGAAAATTATAGTAGTGGAAGAGGAAGAGGTGGTTACTCCAATAAGGTAGAGGAAGAAATTATGGAGGAATAATATAACAAGGAACCAAGTTTTGCACACATATTGTGAAAGATGAATCACATAGTTGATACATGTTATTTTAAGCATGGATTAATCCAAGTTTTGTTCTAATGGTTAATATAGTTAATGCTCATAATCGTCCTTTATATAATTGTGTAGTTGATAGCCTAAATCTTCAAGAGACTTCAAGGTAAGGGATTAATTTTACTAAGGAGCAGTATCATGACATTTTAGATCTATTGCAATAATTCAAATCAAACACACAAAGTGTCACTCATATAACAAATTCAGTTTCAACTCCTTCTATATACTACACTCCTTCAACTAACTTTGTCATAACCTCTCTGTTTACTCCTCCTAATGTTTCTCAAGGTAAGAAAACTAATTGATAGGTCCTAGACACAAGTGCTACTGACCATATTACTTTTAATTTCCACAATTTTGTTAGTCATAAACCATTCAACATATATTCATTACCTTACCCAATGATAATAAAGTTTGTACTCTATTTCAAGTACAATTATTTTATCTGATTCCATATTCTATATGATGTTCTATATGTATCAAAATTTCATGTCAATTTACTATTTATCACTAAATTGATTAATATCATTAAATTGATTAATACACTGTAATGCCAATTATCTTTTAATAATTTTGATTCATGTGTCACTGTGCAGAGTACTTCCAAGAGGATAATTGGTTCAGCTAGGTTGCCCTAGTGATATATGCTATAAATTTGCTACGACCAAAATAAGTCTCACATTGCTTTTGCTTATAGTGCTACTTCTATTTCCAAGGATGCTTTTCTTTTGCATCTTAGACTGGGCATGTTTCCAATTTCATTTTGCAAGTTATTTCAAAACAATTTTATTTTATTTCTCATTGTGTGAATGTTTTCTTTTGTGATATTTGTCATTTTACTAGGCAAAGAAAATTGTCACATTACAATAGTGAAACACATTCCAACAAAGTTTTTTACATTCTTGATATATTTGGCGACCATATCCAACACCTTCTTTGTTTGGTAGTAGACATTTTCTAATCTTAGTTGATAATGTAACATCCAAAAAATAGTTTAAGATACCTTCGGAAATATAATTTAAAAGTACCTTCGGAGAAAATCTATTCAATAGATTCAGTTCTGCTTAGCAGAATTATACACATGAGAGTTTTAGAAATTTTTATTTTTTATTTTTTGCATAATTTCTCTCAACAATTTCCAAATTTGCTTAGCCATTTTCAATTTGCTCAGCGTAGGCTAGCTACGGTTAGTACAAGCTAGCTTGGCTTAGCTAATTTTTTAGCATTGCAACTAATTTGATTATGGAGTAAATTCGCTTAGCAAACGAAGGCTATACTTAACAAAATTTCCCTGATGAATACCCTTTTTCAAACCTTATTCTCAGGAGTGAATCCACTTAGTGCACAAGGGTTGCATCCAATGGATTTAAGTTAGTGACAATGTAATTTTAAACAATCTGCTCACTGGATTGAGCCTTATTAGTTAAGTATAAATAGCTTTAAGTTGTCACTATTGCATACTTTGACACATAACAAAGTGAATAACTAAGAGAGAAAAAGTTTCCTTGAAACTTAAAGCATTAGGAATCAAGAGATTCTTCTTCTTTTTCCATCCATCTTTCCTTGCTTCTCAATCACTTATTTTTCTCCTTCTCTTTAAGTTCTACTAATTAGTTTTCTCCTAAGGTGAATGGTTCTCTTCTTTCATTCTTTTCCTCTTTTTATGGTGAGAAATGTGATATCGGAAATATATAAGATTATGGGTTATGAAACCACCTTCGATAATATGTTGTCTTTTAAACCTTTCTTTTAAGTATAATAACTATTATCTCTCACATATATCGTAGGCTAGGGTTACAGCCATGTTTAGTATTTAATAATAAATAATAAACCCCTAGTATATGTTTTGTCTTATTCATCATATTACATTCTTAGAATGTGAACCTTCTTAAATACATGCAACCAACTCCTTAACTTTGTCTAACCTCAAATGCATATGCTTAATTCTATCATGTAGCCTTATTATTAGTTGTTAGATAGATAATATTCTTGTTACAATGAAATTGAACTACACCCCTATTAAATGCCGAACTTATAAATAATAAGACTTCTTTACTAATCTTAATTGTTCATATACTCTGTTTCAAGCGTTGATATTGCCACAATCATCAATCATTGTCAAACTCTCAACACCCACTTGAAATCACTTGAAATAGGATACCAAAACTTGAACCCTTTTATGTCTAATATAACTTAAAAAAAAACTTTCGAATTTGGATCTAAGTTTACAAAAGGAAAAAAACAACACACCCAAATATTTGATGTTCTTTTCTCTTTATTTCAGGTTGAGTTAATACATATAGTCCCACACCCTATTTGATGTACTTTTCTCTTCATTTCAGATCTATATATCCATATAATATGAGTTATTAATAAAAAGTTTTGAATAACCATGCATCTTATATATCAATTATTTGCGTGACATGCATGGATTTTGTGTATTGTTGATTTTTTAGATAGTTGCCTCTTCCTTATGAATGGTAATATCGTACTAGGAAAGCATGTTTTTCCTTAAGTGCGAAGTTACAAAATAATTTTTGGTTATGCCCTTCAAGAAACCAAAACTTCATGTCGACTATATTGTCTGCTTTCTAATTTTTTTTTCTGATGCAATAATACATAGATGTATGGTTTGAAAAAAAAATGTATACTTTTGTAACTTTTATAATAGTAATGATTTATCTTAGTTATCCAACTGTTTGGATTTATTTGTTGAGTTTCTGGCAAAATCAGTTTTACATGTACCAAAAAAATATTTAATTCAAAACTATTTTCTGAACAGATAAATTAATTGAATAAGTATATAATCATCATTATCATGCATCAATTGAATTTGTCAACAATTATAATAAGCGTTTTATGATGCATCGAAAAAGAAAATGATTTACAAATGATTAATTGTATTTAGAAAAACTAGAAAGAATAATGAAAAAATCTCTAAAATATTTAACAAAGAGGACTAAGATTGCACGTTAATTAATAATGAGCTTTTAGTTTTTGTGATTGCTAAGACGTCCAGTCCCTACTCAAACCATCTTTTCCACCAAACTCATCGAGTCTAAAGCATAAAATCACGTTTAGAAAACGTATAAGCTTTTATTTTCCCAAATCACAATCATGTTTTCCAACTCCAATCAATGCTTTTCGAGTATACATTCAGTTATTAACTTGAAAAATAGTGAGAGTTAGTGGTGCCTATTATTTTGTGTCTCTATATAATAACTTATCCAAGTTGATGAGAAGAAAAAGTCAAACTTAAAAGCCATAAATTGTGGGGGAAATTTGTTGAAGTTCTGTGCACCCGTGGGTGAGGTTAACGTTGGCCCCTGTCAATACTGTATCACGATGCTTCACTCTTGGTTGAACCCAAACAAGGCTATAGGACGAAGGCAGATTCCGTTTTACTGTTATGCATGTGTACGTACCATTTGTGGCAGTAGGACCACTTTGGAATTGAAATTCTTAGGACAAAAACAACTATTATTTCTAGTCACTACTTTCTTTATCCCAACCAACATTTATATGACTATTCAAAAATCTAAATGGCATTTTTATAGTGTAGGTAGGACCTGACAGATAAATTCAAATTACTTTATATATTTTGTATACTTCAATAGAATAGTTTTACATCTAAATTCAACAAATAAGATATGAATTAGATATTTGTTGGATGTTTACAAATTTAAAAGTATTGTTTATTTAAGTCAGAACATTTTTCTTTTATCTCAGTTGATGTATCATCAATTTAGTTTTTATTTAGTTATTGTTAATTAAATTGAGACATTATTTGTTCTCTGAACATGTTAAATTTAATTATCATCCACTACATTTTAGTTAATGCATGATTAGTTTATTTTCAATTAGGAATATATATATCCCTTGTAATACATATGTATTTTCCAATCTAATCCTGGTATCATTCATCTATCTATACAATCATCACCTTCAATAAACAATAAATGTAAACATTAACTTACCTTAATGAATTGTGCATAACAAGCAATGTTTTCTCTTAATATTTGGAGAAAATCTACCAAAATTTAGACAATTCATCAACTATTAATCTATACACCAATAACATCTTCATAATCAATCGCTCTAAGAAAAAATACAATAAACTATCAATAAAGATTGAATCACTTACAAAATTTGTATTCTAATAAATTTACTAAGCTCGTCATCTTACTTCCTGCTTTCTTACTTGCTACTTGACTCTTAAATTTAATAGAATAACAACAAAAATCTTCTCTAGATTTAGAAAAGAAATTTATAAAATATTAATAAAATAATTTTTTAAATAAAATAAAAAATAAACGTCTTTATCTATAAACTTTCAAATATTTATCTATTTAAAATTTATGTTAAAAGATCTCAAAATATTTCCATATTTATTAGATTGGATTTGAGAAAAGACTAGTTAATTTGGAGACACTTTACTAATGACTCATTTGCCGTGGATTAAAAACATACCATATAACAAATAAAATATTATATCTTATTGTAATTTTAATTTATTGTTTGAGGAGATAGTGGGTAAAGGAAAAAATTATCTCACTTTCTGTTTTTATTTATCAATTTAAGAATATCTAAAGTTAGTTATTTTATGAATGAATAGAATAAGCAAAAGCTTCCACCCTCCTATGGTACATAATTTTTTGGTTTTCGCATCACCTCCATAATAGCTGTCACTACGTTAATAACACATTACCATTCCTTTGTCACTATCATTATAACTATGTCTATAGCCATAATCAATATTATCATCATCTTGTTATCACAACTATTACATAATTAATAATTACTGTTATTATATTACTATAACATTTTGTTATTACTATAACTATATATTTTTTACTATTATCATTATATTATTATTACAATAAATCTTATTAAAATTACCATTTACCATTACAAATATTTATGATTTCACAATTATCATACTATAATCATTTTCAATACCATCACTTTTATAGTAATATTTTTTTATTCAATATATATATATATATATATATATATATATATATATATATTATTTTCTACTAAAAAGTTATCTATTACATACCACCATAAGATAAAATAATCAATTAATATATTTTGGTATTATTTCGTCTTGTCCTTTTATCCAGCTATCTTTGTTAATATCTAAATACCAAATGACCCTTCAAAGTTATTTTGTTATCCTATATACACATTCTTTATTATTTTTGTCTCATTAAGGTAAATATTTGTTATTGTTTTAGAAATGAAAGTTGAGTAATTGATTTTTTTAATTGATAATTAATGGTTAGACTAATTTATATACCTTTCCTTCCCCTCTTTACCTGCTTCTTACCATAACTTTTTTACAGTATTTTATGACAATAAGTTGAAAAGGGCTGTGCAAAAGTAAAGTGCAAAAATAATATCACGTTGTTAATTAGTTAATAATGATGAAATCATTCATTCTGATCAAAATATGAAATAACAGCTATTTTAAAAAAAATATATTGTATTTTGTGTAGATATAACCTTTTTTGGGGTGGTGGGTCTCTTCAATCATCATTGCTCGTACCAACTCGAAAATCAAATGGAAATTTTCACAAAATCTTATGTGCTTGACATGATTACATCCCTCCCTTTTTCAACTAGCAAAAGTAATTTAGAGCATTTTAAGTGAAGATGTTTACAAAATGCATTGAAGTTGCTTCGATTGCTTTAAGGAACTCTAGTGAGGGATCGATGTTGAAGAAACAAAAGATATGAATACGATGAAGAAAAAAATAACAAATATAAAAAAATTACAAAAAAACTAAAAGAATCACAAACCCGTCTGCAAAATGGACAAAATAAAAAAAAAATCATGAATAAAACCTCATAATCACCACAAAAAAATCATCAAATCATGATCTGAACCATACATGTTCCAATCTGAACCTCCCTAAATTGGATCGTTGTGCACTCAACCCAAATTGAAAAATAGGAACTGGAAATAGTTGTTAAGTAAAATTTTGTAAAGTCCAGTGAACAAAATTTCATAACTGTAAAATTCCATTAAGATGTTCCCACATCTTCTTTACCCTCATTTTTTCTTTTTCAATTCAGCTTGAATTTTTCTTCAGTGTGTCATGGGTCTCAATAAATTTAATTACTAATATTATTTGAATTTATTGTAGAATCAATCATCTATTATTTGTGAAGATTATTAAAATTTCCAAAATCTCTTCTATACATAGTTAGCCATGAATCCTAATGTGCTTAAGTCTCCACCATAAACTCAAAATTATTTTAGTGATAATTGTTAAAATAAGTGTTTGGCCTAAGTTCAAGAGGGGGGTGAATTGAACCCTTTTAATATCTTTTCGCAAATTTGCTTTTCAATGTGAGAATACAAAATCTTTAAAGAAACTTAGAATGCAATCTGCAAAGGTTCAAACAATTTACAAATATGAAAATCAATCAAACAGAATCAGTGCACT
>Ga0099825_1006163_pt1 | contig 15111 bp, 11 predicted proteins | sample SiratroredBW_FD_76838 | JGI IMG/M metagenome (GOLD analysis project Ga0099825, IMG submission 76838) | Root nodule microbial communities of legume samples collected from California, USA - Siratro red BW | ecosystem: Host-associated > Plants > Roots > Nodule | place: USA: California | collected... | reverse complement strand
GGGTGTCAAAGTAAAATTATTTTTCGCTTAGATCTGATATAATATCTCGCAAAATATCCTATTTCAGGAAAATAGGGCAGTGTTCACATTGCTTTGGTATTTAAATATTATTTTAATTTCTTTCTTTTGAGGTGAGGAATACTTCTATATAAGATTTTTATTAAGATAAATCTAACTAAAAGGGAAGTGCTTTCTTATTAAGATAAATCTAACTAAAAGGGAAGTGCTGGTTACTAATAAATTGTGTTAATTATGTAATAAGATGAGAAAACAACTAGTCACTTATTTTTCTTAATTGCAAATTGCAAAATAGCCAAAATAATATATGACTGAGGCTGAGATTAGTAAACCATGTAATCCCATGTTTAATTTCCATCAGTTGTTCACATTCTTCATTTAAGCATGGATGGAAAGGTAAGTATCCTGCAATAATATAGGTTTTTTTTTTAATGATATAAATAAGGATAATAAGATTATCTCTACTTCTTTACAAAAGTTCAAAATATTAAATTTAAAGAAGAGCTTCACAATTAGGCACTTTTAAACTCTGCAATCAAGATAAAGTGTTCACATAATTGACCTTGCAAAAACATTGAATACAATAGAGAATGCTAAATCAAAAATAAGTGAATAACATTTCAATGCATCACATCTCACATACACCACTTCCCACACACAAAATAGCCAAAAAAACAGGTATGAACTTTGCGAAACCCCAACCCCAACGATATATGAGGTAGAGGCTAGAGGTTTTGCAACCCAAATTACGTAAATAATTATGATTATGGTCTATATACAAATAAGAAAAAAGTTGCATACAAAGTGGTAAATTCTTAAAAAAATTAATGTTTAACTAGTATAGTTCATGCATGCTTAATTAGTATGAGTTAAAGATCATTAAGCATTCATTTAACAATATGAATATTAACATCTCAACTATCAAAGGTGGTAAAGCTACAATGAAAAAGAGTTTTTCTAGTTTATTATTTCTCTTTAGAATGTGATATACAGTTTACATTGAATCATAGATACTCCCTACCTCAAGTTCTTAAGTTTGGGATTTATAAAATCATCATTAGAATTTACAACTTCAATAATGAATAAGATCTTTGCTAATATTTGCTAATATTGTTTGTCATTTTGATAGTATAGTCCATTAAACATGTGACTAATTTAAATATATTTTTCAACCATTCAATTCCGTCAAGAAATCTATCACTAACATTTATTATTTATCTTGGATTGCTATGTGAAAATAAAATTTAAATAAAAAAAAAAAAAAAAAAAACCATCATTATAGCCAAGCAAGTGTTCACCGGTGAGAGAAATTATCACAAAAAAAAATATTCTTTCTTAATCAATTTAAATTTAAAGAGAAAATAGAAAAATAAAATAAAAAAATATTTTCTAATTTTTGAGACAGTATTAACGTTAATTATATTGATATTAACTTTATTTACTTATAATATTCATTTCAGTTAATATTAATTAAACTGAAATTATACAAATAATTTGAATTATTTAAAAATAATTAACATTAAAGTTAACTAAATAAACTATAAATATTTAACATTAAATAAACACTAACATCAATTATCTAAAACTAATTCGACACTATCACAAACATTTGTTATTTATTGAAAAATAACATCAACTTATAAACTCTGTTCCTATTCTTATATGTGACCAGCACTTATATTTTATATAATATAAAATTAAATTTCAAAATAATTTTATATTTTTTAACTCAAAAAAATTAACTTGTTATCTCATGTTGGAATCGATTTGACTAATGTTGCACTTGTCTCCCACAATTAGAAACTACTTTAATATTATATTGTAGTGATAGACTTCAACAAAGAAAAAGATTATGTGAGAATTAAGAGATTATTAGGCTTTGAGAATTAAAATTGGCATAATAGATTTGACGATCTGCAATAAAGTTTTTAATATTTTCTCATATCCGAGGAACTTGTGTTTACCTGTTGCCATATTCTAGTAATGATATTATCACATGCAACCACTGACAGTCTGCAACTGAGAGGCAGCAATGGTCCACTGCCCAACACAGCTCACACTTCACTTTAGTATCTTTTTCAACAAAAATGAATATGTTTAATTTACAACCCTAGGCCCCATTTTTTAATTGTTTTTGAAATAGCATGAGTTTTGTTTTGTTTTTTTTTTTTCACGTGGTACACTGTGCACTATATTTATATAAATAATGTGGTTTTCTATTTAGATCATAAATCTGTCTTCATAGAGTTAATTTCTTAGATTAGTTGATCTAGAATTCAGGTTCTGAAAAACAGAATTCTAAGTTGTTTTTTTAATTATTTTTTACGTTTTAATTTATTAAATAATATGAAGGAGGAAAATTTTGGAAAAAAATTATAAAAATAATTAATTGAAAATAATTTTTTTGTAGAAAATATTGAAAATAGTTTTGAAATAATAATAAAAATTAATCATATTTAGCAAATATGTAGGATGTAATTATTTAGACAAGTAAAAAATTAGATAAAGAAATATTTAAAATAGGTATATTCAAAAAATAGATATTTTTTAAACAAAAGAAATTTTATGGAAAAGAATAAAGGATTGTAAGAAAATAATGAAATGTATGTGATATAATTAAATTTATTAAGTATTAAAAATATATTAATTATAAAAAATAAGTTTCAGAGATAAGTTTTCATTAACTACTCTAAAGGGACAATAATAATTGATTTCAGTCACTTATTTTTAGTCTTTATATTATAGTACTTAAGTTATGTTGTGTAACAATTGATGAAAATACTAATTATGTTAGTTGTCATTGTTTTTAGATTGTTACATCTATAGGTAAGATTGTAACCATGTGGACTTTTCATTATGATGACTCTTTGAGTAATGCCTTTGAAGTAAAGTATTATTTTCCCGAAAGTGTTGGCATTAGGGTTTGTGGAAGAGGTGAGAGTGGGTTGATTTAAAAGTGTCATAACTTGTTTTGTAGATCTTGTCAACTTAGCATACAAATCATTGATTGTATTCATAAGAAAATGAGACTTACAAGCTATCATTTCATGTAAATGGACATCTGTTGAAATATGAATAATGTAACACGTAAGTTGACCTTGTTTAATGAGTGTAGGCTGGAGATAATATATGTTTTTTAATGGTTTAGTGTTTAGAAGGTCCAAAGCACTGCAAACTTTGTCATTCAAGAGACTGAAGGTGCAGTTGTATGGTATGCGAAATAGTTTAAGGGATTGACATTGAAATTGGACACCTTTCTCACTTGTGTAATTTGGCCATTTGCAAAGCGTCAAGGTAAGAATTGAAATAATTTTCATTCTCTCATGTTGAAGTGCTCAATTTGAAGATGAATGGAGTTCAATAATGATTGTATGGAGATTATGGAATTGTTTTGGTTTTCTAGGGATGTATCTTTTGTCTTTGTGGCATTAAGTTGGTATATGGTTCCATTTATAAAGTGGAAATCCATCAAATGCTCAACACGTATTTCTAATGACATGGACAAGTCCTAAGTGGGTGCTAGTATGTATGTGCATTTGATGACAGATTTTCTGAGTCACCCCAACATCCCATTACATGTAAGGGTAATATCTCATCAAAGGTTAGTTGTTCTCAACATGCACATGAAGTGACGTTGGCAAGTTCTAAATGCGTGGAAGTCTGCGTGTGCATGTGATGACAAAGTTTCTAACTCACCCCAACCACCCATTACATGTTAAGATAACATCTTATCCAAGATTAGTTGTGATTAACATGTGTATGAAGTGATGTTGACAAGCCCTAAATGTGTGGTAGTGTGCATGTGCATCTGATGATAGAGTTTCTGAGTCACCCTAATCATCTATTACATCTTAGGATAACATCCCATCCAAGGTTAGTTGTGTTAAGCACAAATACCGAGTGACGTTGACAAGTCCTATACACGTGGCAGAATGCATGTGCATGTGCATAATATAATGATGAAATGTTATGCACAACATTTAAATGATGAATAGTGAATAGTGAATATTATGCATGTTGTGTGAGATATGTTTGTGAATGATGAATGATATGAAATGATGATCGAGACATAGTATCTTCAGGAAAGGGGATTTGATCAATAAGGAGGTATGCTAACTCTACTGGTATATTGGAATCATATAGACGATGATTATGAGGTGGTGAGAGTCGAAGGAGGTTCATATGGCCATGTTTGAGGTTTGATATATGAGCTGATCAGAATAGGACATATGGATTAACTTTGTGCATATGAAAACTATATATGAGATTTGAAATAGAAACTGATAAGAGTGATAATTGGTGCAGACCTTTGAGTCTAATTCAATGCACAAGTCTTTCGGAAATAGAGTCAAGTGTCTATGGATATAGGTCGGTATATCTATGATATGAGTTATTGTAAGGATGTGATAATGGTAATGTGATATATGAGATAAATTATGAAAGCTAGATGTGTTGTAGATTGACTGAGATAGAAATTTACTATGATTATACATTTTAAAACTCTTTAGCTGACCTTTTTTTGTGGTATTTGTTTTACTTTTAAATCTGTGATGACTGTATGTTACATGTGATAGAGAATTTAACACGTAGTGTGACTCCTCAGTGAATTGATAGAGAACCTTTATTTTATTTTATACTTATATGAAGATATTTCTGTTAAATTGTTTGTAAAGAAGTTTATTTTGAAATAATGTATAGATATTTATATTTAGATCTATTATAGAATGTTTGGGAAATATAATTTTATGAAAAGTGAAAAGTATGGGATGTTACGTTAATATAATCTAATTTAATATTTGTTAAATTGAATGTGAGTTTAATTTATATTAACTTTTTTCTTTTAATGAATATATATTTATTTAAATTAATGTATATATTTATATATTTTTAGTATTTCTTTAAACTTGATATAGTATAATTTTTAATATGTATTCCAAATTTGGATCGATTATGCTAATGTTAATTCATGTGTCTCTGAGAATCATGAGTCTCTTATATGAAATTTTCATGATTTCATAGGTTCTTCTTAACTTTTGGGTTAAATTCCCCCTGATATTTGGGTTCTATTGTGAACCTTTTAAGTTTTGAACCTTTCCAACAAGAGACATCATGAGTTATCTAAACGTCTCTTACAGATTTTTTAGTGAAATCTCCGTAAAACACGTGAATAATGATTCAAAGATGGTGGGAGAATTGGTTAAGCATGATGGCCACGTGGCAAGTGATGCGGAGCACAAGGAATTGCGCAAAATGGTACAGAAGAGGAGGGAGAGCGTTAAATTGCGGGACTAAATTCAATGAAGGCATGGTTGGTATGATTCTCTCTCTGTTATTCCCTCTTTGAACATTCTCTCTGAAACCATACCACCCTGATCTCATATCTTTTTCCTTACTTTATATAGAGGAATGATTCTCTTGTAATGGGCATCAAGACTATATGACATCCTACAGTCACTAATTCACTGTTTACTTTAATTCCATTGTTATTACAATTCTCAGATACTTGTTGATCAGATACATTTCCCTTTTTGAGTAATACGAACACTACCATACTTTTCCTTCATTTCTATAACTGTTACATTGGTGCTCTCATTGACTCCATGGTTGAGAACACATGTATGAAGCAATTACAAAACAAGGTCAAAAACAATGTGGAGGATCTGCGTCATTTTTTGATAACAGTGAAGAAGCTTGAAATAACTCTTGTAGCTCAATCCAAATCAAAGTACAAGAAGATGGACCAGAACCAAGTGACGTTACAACAATCGATAGAAAATGTTTCTCAATCTTATGGAAGTTCAAGAAACTCAGGAACGACAATCAAAGTTACTTTGATCAACAGTATTCCTTGATAAAGGATATTTCACTGGTTTCCCTCATTTTGATGGTTCTACTCTGGTGCTAGAGTGGATCTTCAAAGCAGACAAGTTCTTTAACTATCATAACACTCCTGACTCAGATCATGTGAAAATTCCTTCAATGCATTTCTTGAAGGAGGTAGTACCATGGTTCCATATGTTATAGAATATCGAAGCAATCACCACCTGGGCAACCTTAACTCGTGCTTTGGAGTCTCAATTTGGACCTTCACCATTTGATTGTCCAATGGTAGATCTCTTCAAGTTGCAGCAAAATTGATCAGTATTGGATTGCTATTTAAAATTCATGGCTTTTGCTAATAGATCGGGAGGTTTGACGGAGGAAGCTGTTTTAAACTATTTCATTAGTGGCTTATATATTGACATTAAACATGATGTAGTGGCCATAAACCCAATAAATTTGTTGAGAGTTGTAGCATTGGCCAAATTATATGAGGAAAAATATACAAGTATACCCAAACCATCACCTTCATACACCAACAAATTCACAACCTCGTCATTGTATTCCACTCCCTACAACTCATTACCCAGAAACACACTTAAAACCTTACCTGCTTCCAAATCAACTACACAACCTGGCCCACAACTTAAAAACCCCAAAATCAAGAGGATCAGCCCTGCTGAAATGCAGTTAAGACGGAAAAAGTCCTCTGTTATTTCGGTGATGAGAAACTTTCTTTCAAGCATAAATGTCCTAACAAACAATGTTTTGTGTTGAAACTAGACGAGGAGGAACATGAGAATGAGAAAGAACATCCAAATGATACAATAGAACATGAACTACCAACCAGGGATGAACATCACTTATCTCTAAATGCTTTAAAAGAAGGCTTGGGGTAGGGAATATCAAATTCAAAGCTTATATAGGCACCCTCTTTGTAACAGTGTTGACTGATGAAGAAAGTTCTGATAATTTTCTTCAACCAAGAGTGGCAAAGTTCTTGAAACTTTCAGTTGTTCAAGCTCCAAGGTTCAGAGTTATGGTGGGCAATGGTAATTACATGGAGTTAGAGGGATTGATTTAGGACTTAAAAATACAAGCTCAGGGCAATGTATTTAAGTTGTCTACATTTTTGTTACCAATTTTGGGTGCGGATCTCATACTGGGTGCTAGCTGGCTCAAAACTTTAAGGCCTCATTTGGCATATTATGATACACTTGAAATCACGTTTTTATAGGGTGGGAAATTCACTACATTACAAGGTGACAATGACAATCTTCCTGAGACAGCTCAATTACATCACATAAGGAGAATGAATGGTCAACACAAAGGCCATAACTGAGGTACACAACATGCAAATAGTTTAAGAGGAATCCATTCCAATTTCCTTGTTGGAACTTCCTGAAGATATGGAACTGGAATTGACACTTTTGTTACACACATATAGTTCAGTGTTCAACACCCCTTCTGGCCTACCACCACCTAGGTCTCATGTCCATCACATACCACTACTAAAAGGCTAAAAACCTGTTAAAGTCAGACCTTACAAGTGTCCTCATAGCCAGAAGGAAGAAATTGAAAAGCTAGTAGAGAACATGTTGAGAGAAGGTATCATTCAACATAGCAGCGACTATTTCTCTTCTCCAATCATCTTGGTCAAGAAGAAAGATAGATCTTGAAGGGTATATACTGACTACAGGGCTTTAAATGCAATTACTATAAAGGATATTTTTCCCATCCTGACAGTAGATGATTTGATTGATGAGCTTTATAGAGCTTGTTATTTCTCCAAGTTGGATCGAAGGTCTGGTTACCATCAAATACGGTTGAATCCTGAGGATAGGCACAAGACTACTTTTAGAACACATCAAGGTTTATATGAGTGGTTAGTCATGCCTTTTGGGTTGTCCAATGAACCGACAACCTTTCAGAGTCTTATGAATCAGATATTTAATGGTATGTTGAGGAGATTTGTACTATTATTTTTTGATGACATACTAGTGTATAACATAAACTGGAAGGATCACTTACAACACCTTGAAATGGTGCTCAACATTCTTAAGAACAATAAACTATTTGCAAATATTTCAAAATGTACTTTTGGAGTCCAACAGATAAACTATTGAGGTCACACATTATCGGATGATGGTGTGACTATGAAGGTGGAAAAGTTAGAAGTTGTAAAGAACTGGGGTAGACCTTTAAATTTGAAACAGTTAAGAGGTCTTTTTAGGATTAACTGGCTATTACAAATGCTTTGTAAAAAAGAAGGGTTATGCCAATATTGTTGCTCTATTGACTAATTTATTGAAGAAAGATTCCTTTAAATGGAGTGATATAGCTGAGCAAGCATTTGCAGCTTTAAAAGTAGCTTTAACTACTGCTCTAGTGTTGGCAATTCCTAATTTTGTTGAACCATTTGTTTTGGAAACAAGTGCATCAGGTTCGTGGATAAGAGTTGTTTTAAGTCAGCACAATCACCCAATTGCATATTTCTCTAAGAAACTTTCACCCATAATGCAAAAGCAGTCTGCGTATACAAGAGAATTCTATGTCATTACTAAATCCTTAGCCAAATTCAGACATTATCTACTTGGCAATAAGTTCATCATAAAAACAGACTAGAAAAGTTTGAAGGAGTTGCTTGATCAAACACTACAAACCCCTGAACAACAACAATGATTGCCCAAGTTCCTAGGATATGATTTTACTATACAATACTCTCTAGGGAAAGAAAATATACTTGCAGATGCATTATCTAGAAGCTTCGCAATGACAAGGTCAGAACCAGTGAATTTTTGGTTAAAAGCAATAACTGATGCTACCAAAAAAAGAGGAGTCCTTATTACATATCTACCAAAATTATGTTGAAAATGCAGGTAAATTTGAGGAATATACATTGTACACAAATGTAATTGTACGTAAGGGGAGAATTATGGTGCCTAATGACCATATATTAATAAGCATGATCCTGGCTGAATTTCATGCATCTAAGGTGGGTGGACATGCTAATACCACTAAAACAAGTGCAAGAATTGGAGTTCAGTTTTGCTGGCCTAAAATGAGGGAAGATATCAAAAAATTTATCAAAAAGTGTGTCATATGTTAACAAGCAAAAGTTAGTCAATCTTTGCCGGCAGGTCTCCTACACCCACTTCCTATTCCTAACATTATTTGGGTAGAAATGGCAATGGACTTTATAACCAATTTGCCTTGATCCAGGGATTATTCTAATATAATGGTGGTGATAGATAGGCTATCCAAATTTTCCCATTTCATTCCATTAAAGCCTAGGTTTAATAGGAAGATTGTAGTTGAAACATTCATCTAGAACATTGTAAAATTGTATGGTTTTCCAAGTCAATTGTTTCTGACAAAGACAGGGTGTTCATTAGTTCCTTTTGGAGACACCTATTCAATTCACAAGGCACCCAATTTGCTATGAGCTCTTCTTATCACCCCTAGTCAGACGGACAAATAGAAAATCTCAATAAAATCTTAGAGATGTATATAAGATGTTACGTATTTGATCACCTAAAAATTGGTTTCAGATGCTTCCTTGGGCCCAATATTGGTACAATTGTGAATTTCATCATAGTATGGGCATGCCTTCTTATCAAGCTGTTTATGGTAAGCCCCCACCATCACTCATCAGGTATGAATACAATGAAGATGATCCACCAACAATACAAGATAACTTGAAAATGCGTGATGCTTTGTTGAGAAAATTGAAGGTTAAACTACAACAATCTCAGAATTACATGAAGAGGCAAGTTGATAAAACGAGAAGAGATGTTCCATTAGAAGTGGAGGACTTAGCCTTGATCAAGCTACAACCTTATAGGCAGCGTTCTGTAATGTTAAGGATGAACCAAAAACTAAGTTTAAGGTATTTTGGTCCATTTGAATTCATTGAAAAGATTGGCCACGTGGCTTTCAATAATGTTAACAAAATCAGCAAGGATCGATACATCCCGTCTTCGATATTTCCATGCTTAAAAAGTTTCATGGAGATTAGAAGAAGCAATACCTCCCATTACTGCTTACTACAAATGAATTTGGACACTTGTAAAACCAGTCAGCATCTTAGATTCACGAACAATTGTCAGATATGAAAAGGAAATTGAACAACGACTGATTAAATGAGATTCATTAAGCAATGATGACAACTCGTGGGAAGACTTGAAAGAAATGCCACAATCCTATCGAAAATTCAACCTTGAGGACAAGGTTGTTGTTCGAGAGTATTGTAACATGCGTGAATAATGATTCAAAGACGGAGGGAATTGGTTAGGCATGATAACCATGGAGCACAAGAAATTGCGCGAAAAGCCTACGGAAGAGGAGGGAGAGCGTTAAATTGCGGGACTACATTGAATGAATGCATTGGTATGATTCTCTCTATGCTATTCCCTTTCTGAAACCTTACCACCTTGATCCCATATCTTTTTCCTTACTTTCTATTTAAGAATGATTCTCTCGTAATGGACATCCATGACTATACAGTATCTTATAGTCACTAATTCACTATTTATTCAAATTCTATTTTTATTAGAATTCTCAGTTACTTGTTGATTAGATACATTTTCCTTTTTTGAGTAATACAAACACTATCATTCATTTCTAGTTTCTAGAGCTGTTACGGTCTCAGACTAAATTGACAAACATTTTGGGTAACACTACCATCAATCTTTCGTTCAGCAACCTCACCGGCCAAATTCTTGACTCTGCTGTGATAAGGGTGCTTAATGAAGGAGAAGCAACCGTTGAACTTGTTGGCAAAAGAGATGAAAAATGTTGAACTTGTTGGCATAAGAAGAACAACAGTATGGTGAATCCCAACTACAACACTATTTAGAATTACTTAAATCTATTCTACAAGAAGTTAGCCTTCAAAACCGTTGACAAATGTAATATAAATCCGACATTATTTATTAATTAGTGTCGATTTTCTCAACAAGAAGCAAAGAATCATTACGCATCAGAAAGGTTGAAAATGACACTTAGAACGAACTTTTTATTATTGGCTACATTATATCATTTGTAACTTGTAAGCCAAGTGTTACAATAATCATATATTGAGTTCACAACACATTAAGTGGTGATTATTAATTGTTTAGGCAGTGCTTGACCGTTAACTAATTAAAGACTGCCAATAACTTTATCACTGTAACTATTTTGGAGATCATTGAATCTGTTCCAAAGCATGAGTCCACCATACTTTGGAGACTGTTTTATCTGAGGAAGAACCTGAGAAGTTAACACATCAGCAGGGACAAAACCACCACTTGGAGCAGCTGCTTCTGATGCAGGAAGCCCCATGAAGACTTGTGTGGCTGGAAGAGTGACACACTGGTTCCATGAATTGATCAAGTTGTTGGTGTTTCCACTGGAGTATTGGCATGAAGGGTTGTTGTAGAACTGAACCCACACATAGTCAAAAAGCCCAGTTTGGATGGCAGAGTCCAAGTGTTGATCAGGGATGATGCACTGTGGGGCTGCAGACAAGTATACCTTTCTCTGTGAACTGAAGCCATTGAGTGCCCTGGCTAGGTCATCCCAATGTTCTACCCCACCAGACTCAATGTCAAAGTCAATGCCATCCAAGACTGCATCACCTAATGGTCTGGATCCTGAATTACCAAGGAAACAAAATGGTGAAAAAACCTAGTACTATTATAATTTAACACTAAGAGAGAAGAAAAAAATAAACGTATACACAGATAAAGATAATATTATAGGAAGAAAGTAATATAAAAGATAATTAATGTTGGCACATTGTTTAATATACTAGAAGGGATCTGTGTGCTTTCTACACAAAGAAACACAGTGCAACCTCAAGAGAGAGAAAATAGAGGGAGACAGTTAAAGGGGATCCATAAATAGATTAAACAACATCACATGACCATATATTTTATCTATAGTAAGGACAAGACAGTGTAATTACATCTTTACAATGTACAATTATCCTTCCTAGGAGGAGTCTCATTAAATTAAGATACTTGTGTTTTGTATTAATCAGTTTCATCCAAAACAGTTTGTCAAATAGAAAATATGTTAGAATCATAACATATACATACACACATATGTATGATCACTCTTACCTGATTGTCCTCCAAGGAAATTGTCCCAGAGGTAGGTGGCTAGTTGATTGGCTTCCTCAGCTGAGTTGAGGGAGTAGCTTCCAGCACCACCTCCAAGGGAGAGCAACACTTTGACTCCACCGTTTTGGCAAGTGGTGATGTCACTGCTCAACCCTTGGCAACCATTGCTGGCGGGGTCACAGTGGCCAGCAAGGTTCAGTTGAGGGGTTTGGCCATTGCCAAATGTGGACAAAAAGGCTATGTTCACAAATTGGTAGTTTTTGGTGTTGCAAGTATCTGCTAAGGTACCTTCGCCACTGTTTTGGCCCCAATACACAGCTATTCCTGCACCATGGGAATTGCTGAACAGGGAAAGGAACAAGAGAGGGAATAAGAGGAGTGAGGCTTTGTTTGGGGATTCCATGTTCTAGGGCTTTATGTGTTTAGCTTCTTGTTTTGGTTTGGGTTAAGATGCAAGAGATGGTAGCTATTTATAGGTGCTTGAAGGTGTGTGAAGGTAAATGTTGGGGAGAACAAAAGTCTTTAGTCTACTGACAGGGAGTGTATATGAATTCTAACATAATTTCGAGTGCATTCTTTTAATATTCTTATAATTAATTAAACTTTAGTACAAATTATGAAATAACGAGGAAGAAACATTAAATAACAAAAAAATTTTAAATTTTAACCAATAATAATAATTATATTAAAAGATTGTTACCATTTTTTTAATTTTATGTTTTTAATTATTAAAAATTATTTAAAGAGATCATTATAAAAGTATAGTTTCTCTCTCTCTCTCTCTCTCTCTCTCTCTCTATATATATATATATATATATATATATATCAAGTAACTATTATTTTAATATTTTTAATATTAGATAAATATTTATTTTTTATAATTGAAATTTATACTAAAGAAATATTTTTTTAGTTCTTATATTTAAGTTTATTATAAATAATTTATATTGTAATACAATATTATATTTAATATAAAGATGACAAAAATAATTTAAAAGATAAAAATATTAGTATTTTGATTAAAAATATATTTTATAGTATTATGAGATTAATTAATTATATATATATATATATATATATATAAAGAATTTATTTGTGTTAGAAAAACTTTATATCGTTTGACATATACCCCGTAAACTAATTTAAATTAGGATTTGTCTCATCTGATAAAATCTATGACTATAACTTGTTAATTTACGATTAGACCTGATTTTTCGTTTTTTAAGTAAGAAAATGGAAAAAGAATTGATATGTTGAATTTTAATTATATACCACATATAGTAATTATGTAGTAACATAATGATTTGAAACTGTGATCATATTCATTTTTTTGAACAATATAAGTGATTATTCATAATCGATAATATAACAATAATAATAAATAAACATGAATGGGTCATAGATTGAGAGGAAATTCTTTCTTCAACATGCAATAACCAGCGTAACTTCCACTGTATTTCATACCTTCTACACGCAGAAAAGTATAGTCAATAATAAGACCCACAGAAAAGTTCCTCAGTCATAGTCAATAGAGGCATAGGCACAGAGAGAAGGACCCAGATACACTAAATTATGTTCCCTTCTATGAGTCAAGTTAAAGACTTCAGAAGTCGATAAGAACCTCAAAAGTTGAACGTGTCCTATGGTTTTTTCTTTTGGTATAACGTGTGCTATGGTTTTATGAGACTGTTTTTTTAATCTAAGTTTTGTTAAAGATATATAGTGTTAATACTTCACAATAAAAGCTCTTGTAAAAACCAAAGATATTAATAATTTATTGTGAAATGAACTTAATTAGAGTATAGTTGAAAAAAAACAATGTAAATTACTATTGGAATTTTTATAAAAGCTGGAAATACTAACACAACAAAAGATTACTTTAATTTGAAAATGTTAAAAAAGACTTTATAATGTAGACTATTGTGGAGAAAACAAAAACATTTTTAAAGTATGGAGTGCGCCATTTAAATAATACTTCCGCAAAATAGATATCACCCAGGAAAACTTGAACAAAAAGAGTAAGTTTAATTTATTACTCCTACAAAGTTACCCAGAGTGTCTTGGATTCTAATAACCTGTCTTTTATTACTTTTGTTTAAGAAAAATTTATATGATTTTTTATGTTGATCCCGATAAAAAAAATTATTTTCTATATTTGTTAGTTTTATTGACAAAATAGCACAATTATTTCATAGCGAAGACAATAAATATGAGATGACCATTCTTTTAAGTAAAAAATTATATTTTTTTTATATTACTCATCAAATTTATATCTCATTTTTACGAATACTTGTATATGCATTTATACATGTGTTTTTACCGTAAATATAAATTAAATAATTTTTATAAAAAATGAAAATACAATAAAAACACATGATATTAAATAATAATTATATATAATTAAAATTTTATAATAATTATAACATCTATTATAGTTTGCAAATGTTACAAGAAAAAAGTATATTAGGAATTTCTTGGTGGATATCCAATAAGTTGGAACCATTTAAAAAGTAAATAAAAAATTGTGTAATGAAAGAAGAATTTCTAAATGAAATGAAATTAAGAACCAAGATAAGAGAACAGAAGTTTGTTACGAACTAAATTAATGGTTTACACAGATAATCATCAACATTACCAGTATTATCATAAATAGGTAAAGGAATATTAGCATTTGGATCATTGTTAAAATCTATGTGATAAGGAAAAATACTTTCACGGAAAATAATATTTATGGTAACGTTAACCTTGTGAGTCTTAAGGTTGAGAAACATTTATCCTTTTGTATTGGGCTTGAAATGAAAATATTAGGATTAGCTCTATTAGTAGTGGTAGTATTGGCATAGTAGAGACATCCAAACACCCTTAGATTAGAAACATCATAACTGATCCCATGTAATTTTTCATAAAGAGAGATATTGTTTAAGAAAGGTGTGGGAATACAGTTTATAATCATAACAACATGTAAAATAGTGTAACACCAAAATTCATCGGAATAAAAGATCGAAAAGTAAAGATCTAGTTAGCATTGAGAAGAGCAGCAAATACAATATTACTATAAAGTTTATGTTTTTTTTTTATGCAAAACTCATGTAAACATACTTATATATATATATATATATATATATATATATATATATATATATATATATATATATTTTTTAATTATATT
>Ga0099825_1006161_pt1 | contig 15117 bp, 6 predicted proteins | sample SiratroredBW_FD_76838 | JGI IMG/M metagenome (GOLD analysis project Ga0099825, IMG submission 76838) | Root nodule microbial communities of legume samples collected from California, USA - Siratro red BW | ecosystem: Host-associated > Plants > Roots > Nodule | place: USA: California | collected... | reverse complement strand
ATTATATATATATATATATATATATATATATATATATATATATATATATATATATATTATAATTCATGGTTACATGCATTATGACATATGTTGACTATATTTTATTATTAATTAAATTTAGCTATCTAGGATTTAAAAATTAATTGAGTCCTATCATGTGACTAGTGAAATGTGCTTGCAGTTCTAAAAATTCTATTGTTAAATGATGAAAATACATTGTAAGGAATATAAATTTAAAATTTATATTTTATATTATGTTGCATAAAATTGTGAGAACGAGTGAAACAATCCAAATAATTATAAAATCTTTTATAGTTAGATTTAACTAATCATGTTATTTATTTAATATATGTGATTATGCATATAGTTATTTTGTTATTACTTTCATTTATATATATTTTTTTACTTATAGATTTTATATATTGTTAAATTTTATTATGCTATTACTTTCTTTTATATTTTTTTTTCTTATATATTTTGTGTATTAAGATTTGTGCTAGTAAAATATACTTTTTTATTGATATATGATTTTAAGACTACCATACATCTTAATCGAACTATAAATCAAGTACTTACAAAATTGTTAACATTTCTCGCAATTTATAATTTTAAATGTCTTTGTAATAATTAAAAACTGTTATTTTATTCATTATACATACAATAATAAAATCTAAAAAACATAAATCAAACGTGAAATTATTTTAATTTTTTTTACTATTATCATGTTTTTTTCAACTATTATTACATAAAAAAAATCACATCTTAGTTTCAGAAGAAAAATAAATCAAAATTAAAACTAAATTATTTTTTTAATCTATAATTTTTTATCTGAAATTCATAATATTATTTGAAAATCATAAAGAAATAAAATCTCCAATTCATAATTCTAGAATAAGTCATCTCTAGATTTTTTTCCATTTCTTTATAAATCACTACATTATTTATCACTAAAAATATAATTTTCTTTACCTACAATTCTAGCCAAGACATATCTTTAGTTTTGAAGTATATGCATAATGTAGTACACAGCAATCAATGTTAGTGCTACACTTATTCTGTTTCCAAGAAACGAAGATGTGTTAACATGAAGACAATGCTCAACCATGGTTGTAATAAGATAAATGCATATTCTAACAGACAGACCATCACCGCTTGTGTCTCCAGTCCATAGTCTTTAGGTACTGATGGTTAAAAAAAACATTTGTATGACACAATATTTATCTCTATCTTAATATAAAATTCTATCGATTGAAGTTTGTATTGCATGTAGAATATTACCTGACACAAGAAATTGATATATTCATTGTAACTATTTCCACGTGAATCAACCAGTGCTCCTCCAATCCATATAATCTAAGTATGCTAAATTACTATGAAACATGCATCGGAGGATGAGGTTGGAGTCAATTATTATTTTAACAACTAAAAAGTTTTTTTTTTTCATTTTATAATTTGTACATACTCTATTGTTCTTTCTGCTTTCTGCATTTTATATCCTATTATTGACGTCTTCTTTTCTCTCACCTTTAAATTATACATTCTTTTTCTTTGTCCTATAGAGTTGAAGTGTGGCAGGAGTTGACTAATACTCATATTTTTTATATTTGAATTTATTAATTTTTATTTAACAAAAACAACTGATTTTAGACTAAATTATAAAGTATAACTCAAATTTTATGTGTTAAAAGAACCTAAAGACTAATATTAATTACTAAGGGAGAAAATAAGAAGTATTTATCATGTGCATAAACATATAAAAGTTATTTATTTTTTTCTATGTTAAAAATTAAAAGTTATTTAATTTTTGCTATGATAAACATATAAAAGTCAATATAGAAAAATCAATCTAAATTAAAAATAAATTAGTTTTTTTTTAAGAAAAACAATAACTTTTAATATGAAATTGATAATATTATTTCAATTATGAATAAATGTCCAACTCATAATTCAAGAATCGGTCTCTGATTGAATTTTTCCATTTGTTTCTAAATCATTACAGTGTTCATCACTATAAATATAATCTTCATTACCTACAATTCTAGTCCAACAGAGATATCATATTAACCACATGTTATGAGAATAAAGAAATGAATAAAAATGAATGAAAAAGAACAAAGGATATGAGAGTGAAAATATATCTCTCTTCTCATTCTGTTGATGAAAGAAAATACTCTATATATGAAGTACATGACAGGATTAAAATGCTTACTCTAACATAATTGCTAATGTCGAGTGACAATATATACAAAAAAATTGTGAGGGGAAGAGTAATGTAAAAATCTCCCTTTGTGCCTTAAATCAAGTTTAGCATAGTGACACTTAAGATCTAGGCCTGTAAATGTATACTCAGATGAGATAGCTCCTCACGCTTAAGAGTATAAGATTACTGGAGTTATGGCTCACTTTACCGCATTATCTACAACAATTGGTAAACAACTTGCTATAGATATGCAAATAAAGTGAACAAACTCTAGCTGGGATTCTCACAAAAACTGAGAAAAGAAGTACATCCCATCAGTATTGTTACACAACTCCTTTCCATTTCTAAGCTTACAGACCCTGATATAGATCCCCGCTCATGATTTATGAAAAAGTAAAGGTGTGTGTGAAGGGAGAAAATGCACCCAACCCCCCACCTACAAAACAACCAAAAAATCCCAGACAGATATATACAGTATGTCGTTTACCCTAGGGTTCAATATTACAGCAACAACAAAATAACAATCATATAGAAAAAAAGAAAGAGAAAGATAAACATTTGGAAAACCATACTCATTTTTACTTATTTAATTAAAATGATATGACTCTCTAAATTATCCCTAGTGGAGTCATCATCTGTCGTAGTCGGGATTGCGACTGGGACGACAACCCGAAGAGAAAACAAAATAATTTATCTTGAAAAATTAGAAAAAGGAGTCGTCGCCATATTTTATTAGGAAAACTATGGAAAAACCAAAAACTAAGGCTATGGTTTGCGAAACCGGATTTCGAGTCCGGGAGTCGGTTACGTGTGGGTAAGGTGTTAGCACCCCCACAACACCCTCCTAAGACGGTAACTTTAATTAAAAGAAGTAAAATGAGTGTGGTTTTTCAAAATATTTATCCTAAAATAAGAAATAAAAGCAAAGAAAAATATTTTATTTTTAATTTTAGGACCCAATAACGGTTTGACCTTGCTCCTACGTATTTCTACCAGGAATGGAAAATCAGGGTTATGTAGTTCTTTTTAAAAATATTTGTTTGAGTGTTTGATACTTTTTATAATTTTGAAATTTTGAAACTTTTATTCTTTTGAGAAAAATTGATATTTTTTTTTTATTTTTGAAGATTTAAGATTTTTTTATTTTCTGAAAATTTGATAGTTTTATATATTTATATTTTGACAATTTTTATTATTATTTTTTGTATATTTTAAAAGAAAAATTTGTATCAGATATTGTTTTACACGTGCGATAATTTGAATAACTGAATGAAATAATAGAACTTTTTAGAATTAAATTTTGAATGACACGTGCGGTCATTTAAAAATTTTAATTAAAATTATATATCATTTTTATTATTATTTTTTTTAAGAAGAATTCATGTAAAAATTAAAAATAAATAAAGAAAATAAAATAAGTGACATAACATATCTAACTGAATAGAAAAAATAATTTTATACCAATTTATTAATGTTGTCAATTCATGTTGTACCAAAGAAATCAAAATAAGTAAATCAAAATTTAAAATGATTGGGCAATACACTAAGAGCCAAAGAAAAACAAAAAAAGAAAATAAATAAATAAAATAAAATAAAATAAAAGGCATTACTTATAAATAAGAAGAGTGGCAAAGCTAAAGTGCTGCCACGTTGCTTATTAGGTACAAAACTCAAAGAAAAGAAATTGAGAAAAAAAAAACAAATAAAGAAAAGCCACCACGTATATATAAAAAAAGAATGGCAAAGTTAAAGTGTTGCCACGTTGCTTATTAGATATCAAATTGAAAGAAAAGAAATTGAATTATAGATCCAACATGAACGATATTTTAATTCAATTGTTGTTGTAATTCAATATGTGCTAGTGCCAAATTGGGGAAATGGGCTAAGCTCATCCAGCCACGTAACCCATTCCCTTCGTCTAGGTTCAATTAGATATGGATTTAGAGTTACCAAAAGCAAAAAAAAAGGCGTCGCCTCATAGAGAAAATAGAGATAGGGTAGCACTGGATAAAGAGTGGCGCGAGGTGTTTGGACACGGTTTCAAAAAAAACAAAAAAATAAAAAAATCCTGATACAAAAGTCGTAATTCCAAGTATAATTTTTCAACAACAAACTTGTCTCAGTATACACGATTTACCTGTTTAAGTAATTAAATTATTTTTATCTATTTATATAATAAAAATGCATAATTGCATAAAATTTATAAAAAAAACCTTCATAAAACAAGTTTTTATCTTCTATGTTAAATTATTATATGTAAAAGACTTAGATATTATATTGAAAATCTTTCTTCTCGTGTTATCTATTTGTTCAAATTTTGTTATGTTATAGTAAAATGGTATTTGTGTAATCTTAGACTACACTGATATCTAGTTGGAAAACTTTTAACTTAAATAGATCTTGTTCATGTAAATGTATTGTATATTATGAAAAAATATTTTATATATTATGCTCACTTAAAGTTTCATTTCATTTAATATTAAGTATTATGTTTGTTTTTAACCACTCTCTTCAATAAATAAATAAATATGCATTTTAATCTAATACTTTTAAAAAAACATGCATTTTAAAATTTGTGATTTTATTTTCAAAATTTTGTTAACATAAATTTTAATAATCTTATACTTTATAAATATAAAGTTATATATTGTTTTGTACGAGTTTTTTCTCTATCACAGGGATGTAAGAAACAGATTTTCAATGCAGAAAGAAATTAAACATTGGATTTTGATCATTAAACCGTCTTGAATTGGGTTTTAGAAACATTAAAGAAACCTTGAATAATAACAATAATGATTTATTCATGTCAAAACTTTTCATTTTATTTTTTTTGGTATTTTGAAATTTCTTTAAATCTATGATTATTCTCAAAGTTTATATCTTTGGTAGATTTTGTATCTTCTATATATTTTTTTTACTAACAAAAAAACTCTCAAGAAAGAAAATACTTCAAAAGAGTACAACATGCTATGTTTTTAGTTTACAATGAAAACTTTAAATTAATTATGCATATAATTTTAGAATTTTTTAACTTACTTAAAAGATTAAGAATATTATAAGAAAGATCAATGAATATTTGTTTTTGAAACTTTAGACAGTAAAGACACTCTTTTATTTTTTTGGACAGTGTTGTTGGATAAAATACCCAATAGCTAGTATTCAAGATATCAATAGTACTTGTGTCTTGTGTCAAAACTAAGAAGAGACAATTAGTAACTTGTTGTTTACATGTTAAAAGGTTAAAAAAACTTGGTCTGTATGTGATTCTTGAATTGGGTTTTGATTGTTTACCATTACTTACTATCAACACTCAATTTTGTCCAGTAATAATAACAATAAAGGAGGTAATAATTTCAAAAAAGAAAAAAAAAGTTTTTAATTAATTTTTGAAAAAACTAAGATAAAAATAAAATTGAAAAAAATTAGTTATCTTTTCTTTTCTCCTCAAAGTAAAAAAATAATTTAAAAAGAATAGAAATTTTTTTTCCATTTATCTTTTATATGTGTATATAGTTTGAGGGTGCGGAGGTGTAACCCCCCTTCCCCACTTTCTCTTGGGGCATGTCTCCTATTCATTCACCAGGATTATTTTTTCTATTTGTCACACCCTCATTTACTATATTTACTATAAGCATACCTTTAAATCTCAATATCCTCTCTGTACGTTACTGCCCTCTGCAATGTTGCCCTCCATTCTCTGCAATGCTTCCCTCTGCAATGTTGCCCTCCATTCTCTGCAATGCTTCCCTCTGCAATGCTGCCCTTTGTAGTTGCAATGCTTCCCCCTGCAGCATTATCTCTTCCTAGCAAAAATTACATGACTTCTTCCTAGCAAAAATTGCATTACCTCTTCCTAGCAAAAATTGTCGTTTTCCTCCTGCAACACTCCCTTCTACAACTAGCATTTCCCTAACAAGATGCTCTCTATCCCTGGAAATGCTTCCCCTTGCAACATTACCTCTTCCTAGAAAAAATCCATTGTTGAACCAATCCAAACAAGAACATGAACAGGTGTTAACTTACAAGTAAAAATGGAAATTAAGAACAAGAGAACGGTTCAACAAATTTTGTCTCCGTCCAACCTCTCTCCGCATCTCATTTCGGTTTCGAAAACTTCGAATTTCCTCCGCCTTGGAGCCACCATACTTCCACCATGTACCTCCCCAACGTCCCAACTAAAGCCAAACTAACCACCGAATCACATGCACCACGCCATCTTCTTCTCCTTCACAATTAATTTAAAACCATCACCTACGCACCTAGCACCTCCACGGCTCTGTTCGCACCGCTGTCACCGCCAGGGGGAGAGCCATGCCCTCTCCACCACCATGAGCCATCCAAGCCTCCATGCCAAAACAAAATCCACCACTTCTGCCACCGTTCATGCATTACCTCGAACCTCTGCCGCGAGCCTCCGTCAATGCTGCCGAGCCGACGATTTCCTCGCATGGAAACCCTTCAGCGCCGCCTCGTCCACCGCCGTAGATCCATCCGCCGTGTCCGCTTTTAAAAAAACATGCATTTTAAAATTTATGTTAACAAAATTTTGAAAATAAAATCACAACATGTTTTTTTTAAAAGTATGAGATTAAAATGTATATTTATTTATTTATTTATTTATTGAAGAGAGTGGTTAAAAACAAACATAATACTTAATATTAAATGAAATGAAACTTTAAGTAGGCATAATACACAAAATAATTTTTCATAATATACAATACATTTACATGAACGAGATCTATTTAAGTTAAAAGTTTTCCAACTAGATATTGATGTAGTCTAACATTACACAAATATCATTTTACTAGAACATAACAAAATTTGAACAAATAGATAACACTAGAAGAAAGATTTTCAATATAATATCTAAGTCTTTTACATACAATAATTTAACATACAAGATAAAAACTTGTTCTATGAAGTTTTTTTTACAAATTTGGTGCAGTTATGCATTTTTATTACATAAATGGATAAAAACAATTTAATTATGTAAACGGGTAAGTCGTACCTAATGAGACAAGTTTGTTGTTAAAAAATTGTACTTCGAATCACAACTTTTGTATCAGGATCTTTTTTGTTTTTTGTCTTTGTTGAAATCATGCTTGGAAAACACAATTTGTGATTACTATTTGCTCGGAACTAAAGCGTGCACGACTTTTATTTAATAAAAAAAAACAAATCATCTAAGTGCTTACAAGCATGTTTTCTATTTTTTTTTAAATTTTTTATGTGAGATGGTGCATTTAGTAATAACATGAGGTATATTTAGCAATATGAATATTATTCTACTCTTCTTATCACATAAATCTGAAGGTGGTATAAGAAGATTGAGAAGATGGATATATTTTGTTTGATTGATTGTTTTATTAACAAAATGATAAGAGTAAAAAAGTTTTTGCTTTTCACTATTTTATTTTTCCCAGAATGAGAAAGAGGTAAAAAGAAAATTAAACCATATCATTGAATTTTTTTTATTTTTCTGAAAATGAAATAAAATAATAACAAAATCCAAAATTCTAATTAAAAGAGGAATTTTTTATTATTAATATTTTAAAAAATTATTAAATAAATCTGGACAAAATTAGGTGTTGACAGTTGCCCCTCTTTACTTTAATTTTACTGGATAATTTGAAAATTAAATTTTCATATTATCAAGGTAAAAGTTAAGTAAAGACAGAAACACTAATTTCGTTCGGTTTGAACAAGAAGAGAAATAGAAAGAAAAATTGAAGCATCTAGATCATGTCCCAAAAGAGAGGTCATCGTTGAGAGACTGGAAAGGGAAAAGTGAGGTTGTGACCTTGGACTCAGCCGAGAGGGTCACGAATCATCACATGCTGAAAGGTAAAGGTGAGGCTGAGATCTTGGACCGAGCCGAGAGGATCACGAACAACCACGTGCTGAAAAGGTTGAGGTCGAAAGGATTGTACCTTGCGTTTAAAAGACAAACACCTTTCAGTGGAATGACCAGCAGCCCCACCATGATAATCGCACTTAACATTTGCATCATAGCCTTTAGGGTACGATAGCTGTAAGGGTTTCACAGGACAAACCACAACTAAACCATTGCTAATGAGATTTGGCAAGAGTTTTGTATATGTCATAGGAATGGGCGTGAAATAAACAAAATCCTTTTCTTGATTAGGATTTCTCGGTGGAGTCATGCTCTGACCCTGACTTTGACCCTGATTGGAATTATTTTGCATAAGTTGTGGCTGATGGAAACCTTGTTGATGAGTCTAATAGGCCGGCATGGTGTTAGCAACGTATGAGGGTTGTTCTGTCAATAACGGATATTTTTGCTTATAATGAGGCGACACACGACTTCTCAAGGTTGTTGTTGTCTGAACTTCTCTTTCTTTATTTTCATAATCGAAGTCGGGCTTCTTAGTGTTGGTGGCCGCGAGCGGGCCATGGGCAATTTTTTCGCTTTTCAACCCGAATTCAATTATGTCTCCAATGACGATAATGTCAGCAAAGCTGGAGGAAACACTACCCAACATGTGTTCATAGAAAGGAGATTGCAAGGTTTTTGTGAACATAGCCATCATCTCTCTGTCGTGTAATGGTGGGTTTACTTGAGTGGCCAATTCCCTCCATCTTTGAGCGTATTCTTTGAATGTCTCAGAACCTTTCTTTGACATATTCTGCAATTGAACCTATCGGGAGCCATGTTAACATTGTATTTATACTGCTTTAGGAATGCATTCACCAAGTATCTCCATGAGCGAATGCGTGTTAGCTCAAGATGCATGTACCAATTCAAAGTCGTTGCAGCTAAACTATCCTGAAAGAAATGGACTAGTAGTTTTTCATTGTGCGCATAGGCTTCCATCTTCCTACAGTACATTGTTAGGTGGCTTTTGGGACAAGAAGTGCCCTTATACTTCTCGAACTCTGGCACTTTGAACTTAAGAGGGATTATCACATCTGGCACTAAGCACAAATCTGTTGAGTCCCCAAATCCATGGTTTCCTTCGCCTTCTATGGCCCTAAGCCTTTCTTCGAGGATTTGTAATTTGTTTTTCGCTTCATTAGCCTCAAGAGATGCCCCCTGAGCCACAGTCTGAGTTGTAACCTTTGCTTGGGACCCTTCGTCCGCTAGTACTTGCAGAACTCTTGGCAGAGCAGTCATTTAGGGTCCAGTAGAAGCAGTCATCTTGACGGTACTTAAGACATGTTGCGTTGGGATCTGAAATGTTAACAGGTACAGTGATTGTCACATGCTCCTGCTCGGGGTATTCTCCAATAGGAGGAGTATAGCCCTGAGGCAAACCATATGGAGGGAATCCGGCGTGAGTGATCTTGCTTCTTTGAACAACATGATTTTGGGCCTGTAGCCCCCTAGGGTGTGAGGTCAGAAGGCATGAGGATGTCGCTTCCTCATTTCTAACCACCGGAGTTTCTTTAACACTTTTCAAAATAAAATTATATATGTGAAAAAGGAATATATTTTGTTTGATTGATTGTTTTATTAACAAAATGATAAGAGTAAAAAAGTTTTTGCTTTTCATTATTTCATTTTTCCCAAAATGAGAAAGAGGTAAAAAGAAAATTAAACCATATCGTTGAATTTTTTTTATTTTTTTGAAAATGAGATAAAATAAGAAGAAAATCCAAAATTCTAATTAAAAAAGGAAATTTTGTATTATTAATATTTTGAAAAATTATTAAATAAATCCGGACAAAATTAAGTGTTGACATACTTATCTATAGTTGTTAAAAAATTCTTAAAATTTTTGTGTTGTTTTATTTTATGGATTTAAGATTTTATCAAATAATTCTGGAAATTATGGTATTTTTTTTTTCAAAAAAATACAGATATTTGAAATCTAAAATTTCATCGTTTACTATTTGTTTTTTTTATTGTTTTAGCATTTTTTACACCTATCCAAACTTGTCCAAAAATTATGAAATCTTTTGTAGTGTTTTATTATATGAATTATAGATTTTATCAAACAATTTTGGAAAGTTCTTGAATTTTTTTTAAGAAAAATAAAGATATTTGAAATCCAAAACATTTTCAAAATTTCATTGTTTACTATTTCTTTTCTGATTTTTTAATATTTTTGACATTTTTTCTATTTTACCTGTATATTTGTCAAAAAAATTGGAAATTTTTGTGATGTTTTATTGTATGGATTAGAGATTTTAAGAAAGAATTTTAGAAAATTCTAGAATTATTTTTTTAAGAAATAAAGATATTTTGAAATCGAATATTTTTCGAAAACTCTATCGTTTACTATTCTCTTTTTTATTTTTTTGACATCTTTTTTTCTATTTCACATATCCATACTAGTCAAAAAATTCTGAAATTTTTTGTAATGTTTTATTGTATCGATTAGAGAGTTTATCAAACAACTCTGGAAAATTGTGAATTTTTTTAAAGAAAAATAAAGATATTTGAAATCCATTTTGTTTCAAAACTCCATCGTTTAATATTTGGTTTTTAGGTTTTTGACATATTTTTTTCTCTTTCACTATCCATACTTGTAAAAAAATTATGGAGATTTTTGTGGTATTTTATTGTATGGATTAGAGATTTTATGAAAGAATTCTGAAAAATTGTAGAATTTATTTTTTTTAAAATAGAGATATTTGAAATTGAAGATTTATGTGGTGTTTTATTGTGTTGAGTAGAGATTTTATCAAAACATTGTGGAAAATTATGGATTCTTTTAAGAAAAATAGAGATATTTGAAATCCAATTTTTTTTTTCCAAAATTCCACCGCTTACTATTGTTTTTTTGAATTTTTTGACATCTTTTTTTTGTTCCACTTATCAATACTTGTTAAAAAGTTATTGAATTTTTTTTGCTGTTTTATTGGATGGATTGTTCATTTAATCAACAAATATTTGTTCCAAATTCCATAGTTTTTCTATTTTTTTTTATTTTTTTAGTATTTTCGATATGTTTTATCCGTTTTACCTATCTATAGTTGTGAAAAAATTCTTAAAATTTTTATATTATTTTATTGTATGGATTCGAGATTTTATCAAATAATTCTGGAAAATTATGTATTCTTTTAAGAAAAATAGAGATATTTGAAATTTAAGTTTTTTTTTCAAAACTCAATCGTTTACTATTGTTTTTTGTATTTTTTTGAATTTTTTGACATCTTTTTTTCTATTTCACCTATCCATACTTGTAAAAAAGTTATAGAATTTTTTATGGTGTTATATTGGATGGATTAGATATTTTATCAACAAATTCAGAAAAATTGTAGATGTTTTTCAAAAATAAAAATATTTGCAATCCAAATTTTTTTCCAAATTCCATAGTTTTGCAACTTTCCTTTTTATTATTTCCGACATCCTTTATCCATTTTACCTATCTATAGTTGTCAAAAAATTATTAGAGTTCTGGAAAATTATGGTTTTTATTCAATTAAATAGAGATATTTGAAATCCAAAATTTCTCCAAAATTCCATTACTTACTATTTGTTTTTTATTTTTTTAGCAATTTTGACATTTTTTTTTCTATTTCATCTATCCAAACTTGTCAAAAATATATGGAAATTTTTGTAGTGTTTTATTATATGGATTATAGATTTTATCAAAGAATTATGAAAAATTCTTGACTTTTTCTATTTCACCTATCCATACTAGTCAAAAAATTCTGAATTTTTTTGTGATGTTTTATCGTACCGATTAGAGATTTTATCAAGCAAATCTGAAAAATTGTGGATTTTTTTAAAGAAAAATAGATATATTAATAATCCAGTTTTTTTCCAAAACTCCATCGTTTACTATTTGGTTTTTATTTGTTTGACATTTTTTTTCTCTTTCACCTATCCATACTTGTCAAAAAGTTATGGAAATTTTTGAAATGTTTTATTGGATGGATTAGAGATTTTATCAATGAATTTTGAAAATTTCTGGAAGTTCTTTTAAAAATATATAGATATGTTAAATAATATTTTTTCTAAAATTTCATGGTTTACTATTTGTTGTTTATTTTTTTAGTATTTTTCACATTTTCTTTTGTATTTCTATTTTATCAAAGAGTTTTGGAAAATCGTGGAATATGTTTCTATAAAACTATAGATATTTGAAATCCAAAATTCTTGATAAATTCCATCGTTTACTATTTCGCCTATCCAAACATGTCAAAAATTTCTAGAAATTTTAGTGGTGCTTTATTATACGAATTATAGGTTTTATCAGAGAATTTTGTAAAATTCATGAATTTTTATTATGAAAAATAAAGATATTTGAAATCCAAAACATTTTCAAAATTACATTGTTTACTATTTGCTTTTTTGGTTTTTTAGTATTTTTGAGATTTTTTTTTCTATTTTACCTATCTATATTTGTTAAAAAAATTTGGAAATTTTTGGGGTGTTTTATTGTATGGATTAGCGATTTGATGAAAGAATTTTGGAAAATTCTAGTTTTTTTTTCCAAATATAGATATTTGAAATCGAATACTTTTATGGTGTCTTATTGTGCTGAGTAGAGATTTTATCAAACAACTTTGAAAAATTATGGATTCTTTTAAAAAAATAGAGATATTTGAAATCCAATTTTTTTCCAAAACTCCATCGTTACCATTGTTTTTTTTTAAGTTTTTGACATCTTTTTTTCTATTTCACCTATCGATACTTGCTAAAAAGTTATGAAAAATTTTATGGTGTTTTATTGGATGGATTAGACATTTTATCAAGAAATTCTGAAAAATTCTAGATGTTTATTTTAAAACACAAATATTTTAAATACAAAATTTTATTCAAAAATTCTATAGTTTCGCTATTTGTTTTTATTTTAATTTTTTTAGTATTTTTGACATCTTTTATCCGTTTTACCAATCTATAGTTGTCGAACAATTCTTAAAATATTTGTGTTGTTTTATTTCATTTTTATTTTTTTTATATTTTACCTATCTATATTTGTCAAAAAAAAATTTGAAATTTTTGTGGTCTTTTATTACATGGATTAGAGATTTTATGAAAGAATTCTAAAAAATTCTGGATTTTTTTTAATAGAGATATTTCAAATCGAATATTTTTGTGTTGTTTGATTGTACTGAGTAGCGATTTTATCAAACAACTTTGGAAAATTATGGATTATTTTAAGAAAAATAGAGATATTTGAAATCCAACTTTTTTCTAAAACTCCATCCTTTATTATTGTTTTTATACATATTTGAGTTTTTTGACATCTTTTTTTTTATTTCACCTATCCATACTTGTTAAAAAGTTATGGAATTTTTATGGTGTTTTATTGGATGGATTAGACATTTTATCAATAAATTTTGAAAAATTCTAGATCTTTTTTCAAAGTACAAATATGTGAAATCCAAATTTTTTTCCAAATTCCATAATTTTGCTATTTGCTTTTTTGTTATTTTTTTTAGTATTTTAGACATCTTTTATCTGTTTTACCTATCTATAGTTGTCAAAAAATTCTTAAAATTTTTGTGTTCTTTTATTGTATAGAGCAGAGATTTTATCAAAGAATTCTACAAAAATTTGAGTTATTAGAAATCCAAAATTTCACCAAAATTCAATTGTTTACTATTTCTTTTTTATTTTTTTATCATTTTTGACATTTTTTTTTCTATTTCACCTATCCAAACTTGTTAAAAAATTATGGAAATTTTTGTAGCATTTCATTATACGGATTATAAATTTTATCAATGAATTCTGAACAATTCTTGATTTTTTAAAGAAAAATAAAGATATTTTAAATCCAAATCATTTACAAAAGTCTACAGTTTGCTATTTGTTTTTTGATTTTTTAGTATTTTTTACATTATTTTTCTATTTTACCTATATATTTGTCAAAAAAAATTGGAAATTTTTGTGGTTTTTTATTTTATGGACTAGAGATTTTGTGAAAGAATTTTGGGAAATTCTGGAATTCTTTTTTCTTTTTTTAATAAATAGAGATATTTGAAATCGAATATTTTTGAAAAACTTCGTCGTTTACTATTCCCTTTTTTACTTTTTTGACATCTTTTTTTCTATTTCACATATCTATAGTAGTCAAATAATTCTAAAATTTATTCTGTTGTTTTATCGTACCGATTATAGATTTTATCAAATAAGCTAGGAAAATTGTGGATTTTTTAAAGAAAAATAGAGATATTTGAAATCTATTTTTTTTTCCAAAACTCCATCATTTACTATTTGGTTTTTATTTTTTTGACATCTTTTTTTCTCTTTTCACTACAAGAAAAACTCAATTTATCCACGGATCTGTATCCGTAGGTAAATTCAGTATTATCCACGGATTATTACTTACGGATCTATATTTGTAGATATTACCCACGGATTTAAGTCCGTAGGTATTATCCACGGACATAAATTCGTAGATATTACCCACGAACATAGATTCGTAGATATTACCCACGAACACAGATCCATAGGTATTACCCACGGATATTGGTCTATACGTATTACCCACGAACTATTTCCGTAGGTAATATCTACAGACCTATGTCCGTGGGTAATATCTACGGACCTATGTCCGTGGGTAATACTTAGGAACTTATATTTATGGATAAAACTACTATTATATCTTATTAATGATGTTCATATTGATTTATTAATAATAACATTAATAAAGGTGAATATTATTAACAATATTAATATTTTTATTGATATTATTAATATTATAACAAATATTATTGGGTTTTTAACACTTTTATTACTATTATTATTATTAAATTTGTATTATTATTATTATCATTAGTATTATTGATAATATTATCATTATTATTATTAATATTATTAATATTATTGCTAATATTATTGTTTTTATTATTATTTGTAATATTGTTAGTTATAATATTATTAAAATTATAATTATTATTATTATCAGTATTATACTTTTGTTTTTAATATTTTTAAAGTTTTTAATATTATTAATATTTATAAAAAAAATATTATTAATGTTATTGATAACATTATT
>Ga0099825_1006158_pt1 | contig 15123 bp, 7 predicted proteins | sample SiratroredBW_FD_76838 | JGI IMG/M metagenome (GOLD analysis project Ga0099825, IMG submission 76838) | Root nodule microbial communities of legume samples collected from California, USA - Siratro red BW | ecosystem: Host-associated > Plants > Roots > Nodule | place: USA: California | collected... | reverse complement strand
TATATATATATATATATATATATATATATATAATATTTTTTTATATTGATTATTTAAAGAGATTTTAAAATTTTTAATCACTCTGGATTTTTTTTTTTTTTAATTGAAAAAAAGTTAATTTTCATTGTTAACTATTTAAATAATATAAAAAAAAAAATATTATATATATATATATATATATATATATATATATATATATATATATATATATATATATTTTTTGTTAGGTATTCAAGTGTGAGTCTAAGTCCCGCATTAGGTAGGAATGAGAAAGTTGAGCAACATATAAGAAAGAAGACTCGTAAACATGTCTTAAGGTTTTGGGTTGAAGGTGGTATTATTCTCTTATGTAGTTTGGCTCAATTCTCATTCTTGTGAGATCTCTCCAGTTTTGCCCCCTCGGATTATCCAACAAGTGGTATCAGAGCCGTTGGTTTGCGGCTTGGGCTGTTCCGTATAAGTGTATGAACGGCGATACAAGTGAGGGGTCATGACTAATGTACTCATGTTTGAGTTTGCTTCCGCTCGAGGGGGAGTGTATCAATGTGGAGGAGAGACTCTTACTTGAGGAGGAGATTGTTAGGTATTCAAGTGTGAGTCTAAGTCCCGCATTGGGTAGGAATGAAAAAGTTTAGCAACATATAAGAAATAAGACCCGCAAACCTAATGCCTTAAGGTTTTGGGTTGAAGGTGGTGTCATTCCCTTATGTGGTTTGGCTCAATTCTCATTGTTAGAGATCTCCCGTCCTCCTTGGATTCTCCCAACAAGTGGTATCAGAGCCGTTGGTTTGCGGCTTGGCCGAGTACAGTTTGACCTTGTATCGAAAGTCTTCCTTATGGTGATTTCAAGCAAGCGTGTCCCGTATAAGTGTATGAATGGCGATACAAGTGAGGGAGTGTGAGTCTAAGTCCCACATTGGGTATAAATGAGAAACTTGAGCAACATATAAAAAAGAAGACCCGCAAAACTAACACATTAAGATTTTGGGTTGAAGGTGGTGTCATTCCCTTATATGTTGGCTGAGTTCTCATTCTTGTGAGATCTCCCCGGTTTCCTCCTCGGATTCTCCCAACAAGTGGTATCAGAGCCGATGGTTTGCGGCATAGGCGAGTACAGTTTGACCTCTGTATCGAAAGTCTTTCTGATGGTGATTTCAGGCAAGCGTGTCCCGTATAAGTGTGTGAACGGCGATACAAGTGAGGGGTCACGAGTAATGTACTCGGGTTTGAGAATTGCTTCCGCTCGAGGGGGAGTGTATCAATGTGGTAGAGGAGTGACTCTCACTTGAGAGGGAGATTGTTAGGTATTCAAGTGTGAGTCTAAGTCCCACATTGGGTAGAAATGAGAAAGTTGAGCAACATATAAAAATGAAGACCTGCAAACCTAACGCCTTAAGGTTTTGGGTTGAAGGTGGTATCATTCCCTTATATGTTGGCTCAGTCAATTCTCATTCCTGTGAAATCTCTCCGGTGTTTCCCCCCTTGAATTCTCCCAATATATATATATATTAATAGAATTATTTACACTAAAATATTTTTGTGTTATTTTTTAATTTAATTTTCATATTAATTTTATGGTATTTTTTGTTGTTAAACTTCTAGAGTTTTCTATGAAATCAATAACAATGACATTTAAGAGACATTTAAGAGGTGCATAATATATTATACCTTTAAACATAATTGAGTATGTCATAGTTTCTCTTTAATTAAAAATGTAACAAAAATATTTAATAGAAATTTAATTAAAATATTAAAATTTATTGTGTAATTAAAACTTAATTAAGTATAATATTAATGTACATAAATTTGACACAATATTTATACTATGTTTTATTTTTTTAGTACATTTTAAATTGTATGATGTTTATCAATTGATATCAGGTAGTTGAAACTTAATCAAGCCTTGACATTAATGATATCTTTAATTTATTTCTTTAGTTTCATATATAAAAAATATTATAATTTTCAAATTTATATTATAATAATTGTAACATTAATTTAACAAATATAACTTCTTCACTTCTATGAAAAAAAAAAATCTATCACATTCTTAGATACACCAACCATATTAAGCACAAATATCTTATCACATGCATCTTTATAAATCTCCACTCCTTCCACCTCATTTTTGCTCATGGGTGCAACGGGCAATATTCTCATCCTCTCCTTTTAATTCACGCAATTTACCAAATAACCAACTGCCATGCCTCTAATTTCTCGTCTACAGTTCATTGCCTGAAAGAAAGCATTAAGTATAGAGTTGTGTAAAATGTCTAAAGATTTTTATTTTATTAATAGAGATCTGTTCAAGTAATAATAGAAAAGGAATGACCTAAATATTCATTAAATCTATTCGTAAACCATGTTTTAACCATATTTCTAGTAAAGAAACTGAAACCATGTCGCATAATTTTTTAATAAACCTATGTGAAATTATTTTAATTTAATTGAAATGTGATTGTAATTTTAGCTATTTCCTCGCAAGAATATTTGAAATTTGTAAAAGAAATATTTTTAAAATATTCTTTTTTCATATGGAAGTTTATAACTTAATATTATTTTTCAGTTTTTTCTTTTCTTTTCAAAACATTTCTAAATAGAACTCGATTATACATCACTAGAAAAAATAAAAATTACTGACGAAACAAATCTATTGGAAATAATCAAAATTTATCGATAAATTGATTGTATATAAATTTATCAATGAATTTTTGAATCCTTCGATAATTACAAACGGATTTTTGAGTCTGTCGGTAAATCAATCGATAAATTTAGCGACGGATGATATCCGTCGATAAAAATATCGATAATGATATTTTACAAATAGATAAGTTTCGTCAATAAAATTTCGTCAGTAATTTAACTTTTTCTTATAGTTTATATTATAGTAATTAATGATAGGTATAATTTATTTTGTTTTTTTAGTTTATTTCTGACATTATTTAAGAAATATTGAGTTTAGACATCAAATATAGAGTTGTGTAAACACTTATACAATAACCTCTTTTAAAGTGTTTAAAAGTAGATTTCATCGACAATTTTAAACCATAGTTTTTAGAGATATCATTAAAAAAATCATATTAGACAACAGTTTAGACTGTCGTTATATAATTCTATAATAATGGTTCAAACTATTGTCATATGGTTCAATAACGATTTGAACTATCGTCATATAATTCTATAACAATGACAGTTAGTTTAGATAATTGTTATCATTGATGATTTACATTAGTAAAAAATGGCCTTCTTGTATAATCTCAAATTTTATAAAAGTATTTAAATAGTTTAATCTTGCCAAAATTTATTGTCTAATAAAGTTCAAAGAACTAGAAAGTCAAATCTTATAACGAGAACTGTATAACAGAAGATTAGATGATAAAGATGTGTCTCCGATGAATTATACATTGTTGGACAAAGTTAACGAGAGAGGAGATAATGACTTCTACTTGACAGATAATTCGAAATCAATGGACGATACTAAAGCAGGAGGTTAGAACAAAAAGACTTTAGACACAACAAATAAAGGATTTATTTAGTAGAAGACTAATGGTCTAATCGTTATATCTCTAGCCAACCTCAAACAATATAAATTGAAACGAAACATTGAATGAATAAAATAACCATATTTAATTAACATACAAAAACAAGCAAACAACTATATTTTGACAAAAATTAATAAGATTAAGTTGCAATCATATCGAATTTTGTAATCTTACACTTAGTCTTCCCTTCAAAATATTATATCTAAAGTATGCACTAATAAGAAAAAACAATAGTTAGGGGAGACTAATATAATGGAAGTACATAAATTAGTGTTAATTACCAATCCACTATCTTTTAAGATATATGGGAGGTTTTCTATGCAATGAGTAGAACCATGCAGCAATGTGATCAGCGATATGACAAGTAGCTGCCAATGACGCCTACATTAAAAATAAATATCATTACTATTATAAATGATGGGCTATAATTTGATGACAGAAAATTGTAGTTTCTCATGAACAAATAACGCAAAATATATCTTCTTGCTCTTTGAAACTAAGCAATTGGTGAAGTACATTTGGGTTTTAGCCTTTTTTCCCAGTCGATTAATGAACTAAGGGTGCATGAATTCATAGACATGATGTTTACCCTCGTTAACACATAATCCAAACATGTACCTAGTAAATCATTTAAAGCATAATTAATTAATTAATAATAAAGTAAACTTAAATAATGTTTCTAACACTTACATCATCCATATACTTTTTCAAAATTTTCATATAACGGTCAACAAGATACGTCCATCTTAAGTATACTTGTCTGTAAAACTTAATTTCTCTAACCATATGAACAAGTAAATGTACCATGATGTCAAAAAAGGATAGAGGAAGAAACATTCCCAATTGACACAAGATAATAACAATTTCATCTTTCAATTCATCTAACTTTAGAGGGTCAATGATTTACTACAAATTGAGAAGAAGAATAAACACAAATGAGTTGTAGTATGCCTAACACTTTTCGGTAAAATTTCACAAATAGCTACGGGTAGAAATTGTTGCATTAAAATGTGACAATCATGAGACTTCGAGCTAACTAACTTCAAATCGTGCATAGATACTAAACTCTTAATATTTGAAAAGTAATCTTGTGGTACCTTGACACCCTTTAGGCATTGGCAAAAACTAATTTTTTTCTTTCTTGGACATAATGTAACATGTTGATGAAAAAATATGTACGTTTACTCACATCCCTTGGTGACAAATCCCCCATGTCTTCATTTCAATCAAATCCAAATGATCATTGACCTCATCCTTCATCTTTTTTGTGAATGTTAAGAAGTATACCAATTAAACTATCACACACATATTTTCAGCATATATTACATTTATACAGTATCTAACTTCTAACTTGGACCAATACAAAAGATCAAAAAAGATTAATTTTTCTTCCATATGTTTGTCATACATGACTTCTTTGTCGACTTTTTAAATACGTGATGTATGTTATATACTTTTCATAAATTTGAAGACCAGTCAATAAAATGGGTGGAATGTCATTCTCTTGATGCCCATTAAAGGCCTTTTTCAACATGTAGTAAGGGTGATGAGATTTTAGAAATCTCTGATGTTGAAGATCTATTACAACCTTCAATGTTTCAATTGTTCAGATGAAATGTATTCTTCACATATAGGACAGGCTTTATGACCCTTAACACTATACCTTGGCAGGAAAGTCATTGATGGTACAAAATGGCATTGCATGCATTTAGAAATATTTATTAACAAAACCATCAAAGACTTCAACTCCCTCATCCTACAACAATCTTTAATTAAGGAACATAGATAAACATCTATGTTATTTTCTCACTATCTTGGACCAGAGATCATTGTAAATAACATCATGTATTTTCTCTTCATTTACAATCCAAGAGGTAAGTTGTAAATGACTAATGAAACAAGCCATGAATTGTGGTTAAAACTTAAACTACGGGATCATTCCATTTGTAGGTAACGCAAGCCTAAGATTTCTTGGTTCTTTATTGAATAGGGAAAACTCATCATCAATGTTTTTCCATTGCATAGAATCAATTGGATGATGAAATAGTTCATGACATTTCCTCTCATCTGCATGTCATCTAAGGATTTTAGCATTATTTGAGTTTGTAAACAAATGCTTGAGCATTGGAATAATCAAACAACCTTTCTAGGGGGCTATCCTTTGTCATCTCATGACTATTATCTTCATTGGTGTATTTCATCTTGTAACGTGATAACTCGCACTTTGGACAATTTTTCAACCATTCAAATTCTTTCCTATATAATATGCAATCATTAGGACATGCATGTATTTTTTTATACTCCATTTCAGTCGAACAAAGTATTTCCTTTGCCTCATATTTACGATTGGGTAGTTATTTCCTTCCAAAAGCATGTCCTTCAATAAAATAAGCAATTATGTGAAACTTTTATTAGTCCACTCATCGGTCACCTTCAAATTCATCAACCTTAACACCGTTGACAACCGTGTTAACTTAGTTGATCCAAGATACAATGAAGTCTCAACATCACTAGACATGGTTTCACTCAAAGTGCTTGAGTAAAAGATTATGCACCAACATCACTTACTATGTCAATCCTCTAATTGGTCTTCCTTCAATCGATCATCTACGATGGAATCAACAAAGTCTTTAGTTTATGACATACTTACTATGTCAAATAATTCACCATGTCATGTCCAAATCGTAAAATTTTGAAGAAAACCATCACATATAAGGTGTTCCCTAATTTCAGTAGCATTTAACCTTCTTCCATTCAGACAACTAACACAAGGACATTTAAACTTTACACCATCAACACTACTACCAATATTATGTTGCGCAAATTGCATAATTTCTTGTATTCATCTCTCATACTCAACACTAATATGTGTTGAATTAATCCAATCTCAATACATATATACATTTTGTAATCATATAATAATTTAAGCATTGTTTTAATGTATGAAAACTCATTTTTACATCAAAGGTGTGACCCTATCTCATTCAAGAAGATTCACTTTTTCTACTTCATTGGTACATACATATTTTAATTTGTATGTGTGTGTCTCAATCTTCTTAAATTGTCCAACCAAACAATTCAAGATTTAATATATTCATTATTAACACTGCCTCCTCTTATTTTTTATATAAGAGAAATCAAAGAAAATTTTCAAATTAGAGGTAGTATATAATTTTTTGTATTAAGTCTCAAACAAAAAACTAAGATTCAATCGATACAACAACAATGAAATTTCAATATCAAATTAAACAAACTAAATTTGTGCATTCAACAAACCAATTCAAAATAAATTATACTAAACAATTATTATTTCAACCAAAACATAATGCTTAAAACATAAACTATCTCAAAACTAAAAATATTTACTTTTGTGGGAGGTCGAATACTCCGAGACTCAATACCAATAATTTAACATTATAACAATCCATATATAAATAAAAATAATTCAAAAAAAATACACCCATTAATATAATTTTTTACACTATAAAAAAATCAAAATTATCAACAGGACAAATCCTTCCAAAATATTCAAAATTAGTCGGTGAATCGGTTGTATGTAAATTTACCGACATATTTTTTGAGTCTGTCGGTAAATCCGTCGACAAATCAAAAAACATTAATTATATTATAGAAATTTGTAAATATTAATTACAGATGAAGTTAAATCTGTCGGTAAATTTGTCGATAATTAACGAGAGATGATATTCGTCGGTAAAATCTGTCAATAATGATATTTTAGCGATAAATAAAATTTGTCAATAATGTTCTGTCGGTATTTTAACTTTTTCTTGTAGTGTTTAAAAATAAAAGCAAATAGAGTAAGGAGAAGATGAACTAGGGAGTAGTGAGTAGCGACAGTGGATAACGACTAGTGGCGAACGCCAATAAAAAATGAAAATCGAAGACTAACAAAGACAACAGGATCCACACGGTAGGATAGCAGAATGGTAACAGCACAACACCTTTGTGACGTTTCAAGATAACTCACGAAAGGTGAATGTCGACAACAAGGAAGTAGGAGAGAAAAAAAAAATAACCACAATAACAACATAACTGGACCATAAGAGAAGGAGCACTGAAAAAAAAGAAGGAACTTTCTCCCATGCCGCATATGAAATAAAAAAAAAAAAGGTTTAAAATGACTTGTATAACATCTGTTAAATGAAAATACCATTATTTTATAAAAGAATGACAACAATTTTAGTACTAAGCATTGTTATTTTACTTTTCAACGGTGATTTCCATCTGTTATTGTATATGTCAATATATTTACAAAAGAGTCACCCCTTAAATATAAATATAATATATTTACAAAATAATCTCAAAAGAAATATCATATTTTCGATCATCAATAATACAATGTGCACCAGCGAAAATATTCAAATATGTTTTCTTAATATTCTGTACTTGATTTGACATTTAGAATCTTAAATTCACGTTTTAAATAACTGGAGTTCTGAATAAACATAGATTGATATCTGCCAAACCAAACCTGGCCTGAATGTTTTATGTTGATTTGACGATTTTAATAATGTGGGTAGTGGGTGAAAGAAAAGGATACTATTGATGAGCACTAGGTAGCAATCTCAACCATGGATGGTTGGGGACGTTAGTAACTGGCATCTAACCTGAATTGACAAGAGTAAGTGGAGTGAGTTGAGAGTTGAGACAGGCTTCTAGAATCCCTTATCACAGAACAAAATAAGAGAAATAATAATAACAAAAACAAGTAGTTAGAAAACAGTGGAAAGGTGGAAGGACAGAGACTATAAAAACTTGGGGCAAACAAATAAGGGAAGATAAGAGTGGGTTTTGGTTTTGTACTGAACAAAAAGTTTGGTGTACATTGCCACATTTTAAACTTCTTAATTGCTGACTCACTCATGTGGGGGCAAAACTCTTATGCTACCTTTTATTTTTTGTTGTTAGGTATGGTTTTAATATTTTGTTATTTTTTACCTTTATTACCATTTGCTCCTTCTACTCTCCATATATATTTCATCCCCACATCATCATTAACAGAGTAATTAACCAGGATCAAACTCTAAAATTCAGTTTAGCAAAACATCACTTTTTCTAATTGACTAACTTCTTCAACTTTATCATCACTATTTACTAAACAAACCTTACTTTATTGACCTATTTCATGTAGTGTTTTTTAAGAGGTTAGCTTTTTATTTTTCTAGCTTTTATGTTTAGTCTTCTCTTGTCTTTATAATGCTTATTTTTAAATCAGTTTTTATTCCTTCTAAGATTGATTTTAGTATAATTTAAAAACACAATGGAAGTTTGAGATTTTTAATTATGTTATTTTTATTTTATTTATTGATATTTTAAGGTATTATACAATTTATTAATTCAATATAAAAGTATAATAATTAAAATTAAATAATATAATTAAAATAATTTATTTATCACTAAGAACTGCATGGGTTTAAAAGTGATTAAAAAAGTGAATCGTAAATACCCTAAAATAAGCTGGTTTGGTAACTTTCAGCCATCAGAAGATTATAAATATAAGAATTTTTTAAATAATTAGTATACTGTCTTACTTTTTTTTATACATGCATTATTGTGGTTGGTACAGAAAATGCATTTGATTAGAGAACACGCTAGGGAAAAAAATTAACACGTCATTCGAATGTTGATCTATTTAAAAATTAAATTAATAAACTATTATCATATTTGTCGGACGGATAGTGTATTAAGTTTTTTTGTTAATTTTACCATATATGTTCGAAATTCAAAACATGTAAAGAAAACTAGTTTTGTAAATTCTATACACCTCGAGTTATTCTTATTTAAGCTTTTTGTTTCGTTTAAAGGTAGAATATTTAGATATTCATTTATTTTTATAAAAAAAGTTGAAAATTTTATGAAATAATATATATTTTATGAGTAAAGAATTTTATAAATTTTTTTATTTTGATTAGTTAGAACTAAAGAAATTCAAATTTTAAATAAAAATAAGAATTTTAATCGATAAATTTATCATTCAACCTATACAAAAGTATATTAGTTTGAGTTAAATTGACTTTGACACAATCATAAATCTAATTATATGTTGGATTGGATCTGATTGAATCATCAGATAACCTAACCTAATGCACACCTTTATAATCTAACTCAGCATTTTAAAAGAAAATCGTTAAGAGTACAAGTATAAGTTGAAAGTCTCATATTGAATAGAAATGAAAAACTTGAGTGACTTAAGGGAAAAAAAACCTACAAACATATAACCTTAAGGATTTAAGTTGAAGATGGTGTAATGTTTCTTCTATGGGTAACTCATACTTCATTGGTGGTAAATCTCCTCAGTCTATCTCCCTAGAAACACTTGACAAATAAAAGCAAGAGTTCAAAGTCTCACATTGAGCAAAAATAAAAAAATTTAGTGGCATATAAGGGAAAAAAAAAACACAAACACTAAACCTTAAGATTTTAGGTTAGAAGTGGTATCATGATCTCTTATATGAGCAACTCATACCTCATTGGTGGTGAATCTTTTCGGTCTATCTCTTTAAAAAAATTACAATGATTGATTTTATAAATTTGAGTTTTTTTATTGATGTTGTATATTTTAGTTGAGATTATTTAGTCATCCATGTTGGTCAGAGTTATTTCTTTGTTGATGTTTGTAAAGTATGGAGTTTTATTAGAGATAACTTTTAAATGAATAAAGGATGAAAAGTTTATAAGTAAGTTACAAGCATTCATCCTTTATTTGATTAGCAATTTTATCTATCTAAAACTAAATTCTCTTTAGAATTCTAAAGTTAAAGTCATCTATTTCATAAGCAAAGTATATTACTAAAGAGATAACATCTCGTCATCAAGGTAAATTTTTTTATTTCTTATTGTGGATTAAGTTTTTTTTTTTCTTCTCTTTGAGATTCTAACAAATGGGAGATATTATATATGTAAGAATTTAAGTTTGGGAAGCACAGTGAGGTTTTAAAAGTATACAATGGAAGTTTACTAGTATACATGCTACGTTCAAGTAAGAAGTTAATTATAGTATCTAATTCAATTTAAATATTCAAATAGAAATGTGAAAATATGTTGTATGAATCTGCTTGTAGAAGTATGATTATACAAATATATGTATAATTGTTAAAAGTTCAAAATGTAATTTTGAAGGTAGGGAGTTAGGATAGTCATATTGGGTGTATGGATCCATGCTTTGGAATCAATGGTTTGGAAGGTGGTATATGTGTTAAAATTAATGTATTTTTGGATTGATATTGCTCAAATGGTGGACTACCATTATATTCATCATTCAAATGACAGTAAATGTTTAAGTGATACGACATATTGCTTAAGTTATGCCTTGTAATTTAAGAAAAAAGAGAGATCGAGACTATCTCTCTTCGCTGAAGCAAGTGATGCTCAAGTAATGAGAAGTTGTTCAGAAAACATAGGGTTCTGGAATTTGTTAGTTAATGCAACTAAGCGTTAATATGGTGCTCAAGCGTTGATGAGGCAATATGTTTGATGTTTTATAACTTGTTGGATTATACAACAAGTAAAATTGTCCAAACATTAAGATTACGCTTAATCCATAAGTGAATGTTTGAGTGAGAAAGACAATCCAACTCTATCTGGAACTGATATCACATAAGTGATATGAGATGCTCAAATGAGGAAGTCTTCCTTTATAGAGGAATTGAGGTCGCCCAAGCGATGTTTTACTAATGATGACATGCATGTGATGAAAAATATATATTTATATTATTGATGACGTTGATGATGAGATGCATGCATTTGTATAATATATTGGTATTGTGTTGCATATTATATATGATGTAATGGTCTTTTATGAGTATGTGACCCTTTATGTTGTGTTGTGGCCTTTATGGTGTATGGTGGACAATATCTTTTGAAATGGTATTATGACTCCAAAGTTCATCATATTAAGCATGAAACTTATTAAAGAAATTAAATATTTTATGTTTTACTAATGATCTAATCGCGTAAAGTAAAATTTCAAGATGAAAAGTTAATGAAGATTTATGCATTAGGTTGAAAGTAGGTGTATGATTACTCTAACAATGTATTTGAATCACAAGAAGGAAAGATAGAAAAAAAATGTTAATAGTTTGAATATTAAGAAATAAAAAATAAATTAATCACAAAATGAAAGAAAAATGATAAATTCTTTCTTTACATGTATGTAAAGTTATGTGCGGATTGAAGCATAAACATAATAATAAATTTAACAAAATAATAAAATAATAATAAAAAGAAATTATAAAATAATAATAAAAATAAGATAATTATTAAAATAAAATATTGATAATATTAGTGTTAAAAGCAAAATATCCAAAAAAAATAATACAAAAAGAAGAATAATTTGAAATGAAAACAATTAAAATAGATTTATATTTTTTAGAAGTTATAAAATTTCCTATTAAAAAATAAGGTTTTTTTTTCAACAATAAAGAATATATATAATAGAGAATACTTAGAATGTTTTAATCCTTATAAAGAAAAGTGTAAAATATAAATCCTTGCAAAGAGAAAACTAAACCACATTTACAAAACATGAGAAAACTATCACTTTTACTAGCACTCTACTTAATATGTATATACTATATTTTTGACTTTCCTTACATCCTTTCATGTTGTATCTACTCATAATTATATCCGGTCATTGAGCCTCCCTCATTGTATTATGTGTGGTATAAGTACTTGAGGTTGGGTCTTCTTATTTTAATCTTCTTTATTTTTGTTAGAACCTCTTTTCGAATGATTACTCTTAGTCTACTTTTTCTCTAAATTTGTAGAATTTAAGTTCAAAAAGTAATTTTGATTATAAAAAACCAAATTAAGCATTGCATGCTAAAAAATATAAGTCTTAGATTAATAACTTGTTTGTTCTTTGTTGGTACTCCTACAATTGGGAAATGATGGTGATTATTGTTTATTCCTTTCAGTAGTTCTAGAATGGGAAATGATGGTATTTAATTAATGTTACAATATCCATCATGAATAATTTTAGTAAGCCAATTTTGTCGTGTTTATAATGTCTACATAAGTTTTAAAATATTAATAGTTAATCATTAATTTGAACTTCTAATTTATATTAAACTTTTAACTTTTTCTTAAATATATTATGCTCGAATTAATTAAATGTGTGAATAAAACTTGTAATAACAAATATAAAATTAACAATAAAACGATGTCATTTTCTAAAAAGCACACACACATTAATCAACTTTCTTATCATCATCACTTTTTTCTTTCTGTAAATAATAACTGTAATCGAGTTAGAAACATAAAATATTGGTTGCACCAACTTTACCTAAATCAAAATCCAAAAACTTTTCCGTTGACCTTACACCCAACATCATCTGCGTCCAAATCCAAAATTATTTTCCCTTGATTGGTGATCAATAAAACAACTTGATAAACATTTAATGCTTCTCCGTGTCTTCCTCAATCTAATCTAATGGAGATATCAAAACCTCAAATTAAGGTTGTGACGGTTGATTAAGATGGTTGTATCTTTGAGACATTTTTCCATAAATCATGCTAATTGTAACTTGCAAGAAACTTAGTTACGAAATATTGGAATAAGAAAGCTTCGAATTTCTATGTGCACAACTTGTGATAATTTATAACTATTTTGACTAAAAAGTGATGTTCAAAATGTATCGTTTTCATTTTTTACTTGTTTAAAGATGAATGTAAAATCGTAGAATTATATGACAACATTGATAAGTATTTGGTTTTAACCTTCAAATTGTTTTGTTTTTTCTTACTTAAATAATATACTATTTTAATTACAACTGCTAATGATGTAGCAGTCTTATCTTTACCATATAATTACAGTAATAAACTTTTATCTCAGAAATCGTTTGTAATGATTTGTGACGAAAGGAAAAATTAAATAAATAACACGAACACTATATATAGGTTTTCGGGTACCAGTTCAGAGTACTTCTTGTTAAAATATATGCTTCTTATTATTGGACTAATTATATTCTAAAAAATTAATGTTAAAGTTTTATTCAGGTCATTATCGATCACTATTTTCCATCATTACTCCTTCTGACCTTTTAAACAAAATTTAATTGACTAGATTTTAATGATTAAGGAAATTGTTTAATTTTTTATTATATTAATTATAAGTGTAAAATATTTATTACTTTTGAGAAAGACGGTATTAAAGTGAAGAATTTGACTTTAATTTTTAATAAAATTTCTCTTCCTAATTGTACTTTTTTATTCATGAAACTTAAATTGAAGACTTTACTTTAACAATTTTAGTCAAACAACATTTTGTCCAAGGGTATATAGTAGTCAAAATGATTATATTTAGTCAAAATGATAAAATAATAAATAAAAATTGTAATTAAATAATTTTTTTTTCTTTTTTCTAAAATTTAAAATCGCTATTGTTCTTGTCTTTACAAAGAAAGTGAATCTTATAGTTTTATAAAATATTTTCTTTACTTTTATCTAAAAATTCAAAATCATAATTTTTCTCATTGACATTTATTTTAATTGGATAACGAACATTTTACAAATCTAAATAAAGTTTTTAAAGTATGACATGTTAACGCTATATGCTCTTTTTTAATTTTTTTTATTAGATACATAAACAATTAAAGAGTAATATATAATAATAGAGAATAAAAATAATAATTTCGTATTTTTAAGAAAGTGAAAAAAGAACTACTAAAATTCGTTAATTTAAGTGGTTAAAAGTATATGTTGACTTATTTTGTACTTCTCCAAAGCTGTTCCTAATATTAATGGGATAAATTTTTTAATATTTTCCCTTCAATTAATTTAATATTTTCAAAAATATTTTTTTTTTATTTTGATTGCCTATTCTTTTATCTGTTACTGAATCTTAATCCATTGAAACAAAGAATGAATGTGCAAGACAAATTTTGAATGCAATTTTGTTTTATTAAATGATGGCTTTTGCATTATGTAAGTGTGACGTGTTTAATCATTGTGTAAGTTATCAAATTATATTTTTTATTGTTTTATGCATGGGAGGAAGTGAGGTATGATTTCTTAAATGTATATGAGCAATGAAGTTAAACTTTATAAAATTAAGATGTTAGTATATTTTATCTACTATTTATTAAACTGAAGGATATTTCGTAAAAAAATCAATACAGTAAATATTATAATTTGATTCTCTTTACGGGAATGCAATGTAAATTTCATTTTTTTTTTATCAAATAACTTACCTGTATAAATTTATATGTCTAATAAATTTTAATCCATAAGTTTTATATACAAACTTCTTATTTATATTTTATTCTTGATTATATTTTAAAATTATACAAAATATCTATAACAATCTACATTTAGATTTTTCTATTTTGATATACATATATATTGTATCTTTAATTATATTTTAAATTTATAAAAAGTCTATAAACTTCTCAACATAACAGGTGGGAATAATAAGATTTCTCTTTTATCCCCTCATTTTCTTAAGAATTTCATAAAAAAGAATCAAGACAAATGAATTTGCATACTTATACTCTTCTTTCTATTTGAAAGAATCCCTTAAATGTCTCCCGATTCGTTTTCTAAAATAACTAAAAAAACTGTT
>Ga0099825_1006157_pt1 | contig 15129 bp, 5 predicted proteins | sample SiratroredBW_FD_76838 | JGI IMG/M metagenome (GOLD analysis project Ga0099825, IMG submission 76838) | Root nodule microbial communities of legume samples collected from California, USA - Siratro red BW | ecosystem: Host-associated > Plants > Roots > Nodule | place: USA: California | collected... | reverse complement strand
TGATATAAAAATTTTTGTTTTATTTTAAAATATTTAAAAAAAATAATTAAAAAAAAATTTTAAATTTTTTTGTGTGTAAAATAAAAAAAAAAATAAAAAATATTTTTTTTTATTAAAAAAAAAAAAAAAAAAAATAAAAAAAAAAAAATTTTAAAAAAAGTTTACAGAGTAAAAAAAAAAAAAAAAAAAAAAAAAGTGGGAAGAGGAACAAGGAATATTGTAAAAGAAAAAATGTAATTAGTCTTACAATCCAGAATTTTTGTATAGATCAGGAACAAATGAGCTTCATTGCAATTCCTATCATAACAGTGTACGTTGAGGTTGATTTGATAAGGGGATCTGTGTCTGTGCCAGCAATTCCCCTCTTTTTCTTTAGCACCAAAGCAGTAATTGCTAGTGTTGCCTATTTTGACTAGTTTTCACTTTCAAATAAAGTGGATGCCATACAAATGCAAACTATTTAAGTACTATTGATTGTTGATAATGCACTCTTAGAGTAAGAAAACTCACTCTCAAGCAGTGTTTCAAGAGATAACTTTGTTTATGCTCTGACATAGTTTAATTTTAAGCTTAGAAAAAGTTACTTGTATCTTGAATTGATTTTGCTACTGCAACTAAAAAGAATTGGAGATTCCATCTACTTATTTGGGTGTTAACATGAGGTTCTAATGCTCATAGTGCCTGTCAATCTGCTTGAGTAATTTAAGGATGTGTTTCTAATGTATATCTGAGAAAAGGAAGCTGAAATTTGCAAAACAAAAGTTTACTTGAGACTTTCCAAAATATAGAAAGGGTCTTTCCAAAATATTATTGCTTCTGCTTTCTCTCCAATTTTTATTTACAGTGTTATATTTCTCCTCTAAATCCAATTGGCCATTTGAGAATACAATCATCAAATTTTCATGTGTCTAGAGTCTTATCTGTTCTCAAAACCACACCACATCTTGTAGTTGCTAACATCAAACTTGGTCTTTGTCATGTTTCTGAACTAACATTCACAAATACATTCTTTATTATTCAAGCAAGGTTTGTCTTTGAGTTGTCCTAGCCTGAAAAGCATGAATAGCAATATCATCTAATATTTGTAGTTTGTTAATGTTTATGCTGATTAATCTGCAAGCATAATGTCTGGATTCAACCTGATCACACAGAGAGATGGAGTTCATTGATAGACTCCATCACTTATGCCTATCTTTTTTCTGTTGTTTCACTTTTTTTTACTATGTTGTAAAATTGGTTCCTCATTTTCATCTAATACTTTAAATGAATATATTTAAGTCTAAGGTTTAATTAAAGTAAAAAAAATGCAAAGTTAAAAAATAATTAAATCAAAATTACGAATTTTTTTAAAATATAAAATCAATCAAACCAATCTAATAATTAAATAGAACAGCAAAGTTACAATAAAAGTCCTATAAAATTATCCTATTTACAGCTTTTCTTCTTTCCTTTTACCTTTTTTTTGTCCTCACTTTTCCTTCCGAAACTAAGCATAACATAAACCTGTGATGATATATCTTATCCAATATTGGAAACTTTGAAGGCAATGTGATTTAATATCTTGGGTTGGGTTTATTTTCCACATTGGAATGAACCGGCTGAGTGCTATTGTTCAATAATCATCCACGGATCTGGTCTTAATTCTTCTCCTCTCAGCCCAATATGTCATGATTTATTCATTGTTGATTAAATTTACAAGATTTATAGGTAAACCTATGAGACGTTGAATAACCCAGAAAAGTTTTGTTGCCAATAAAATTACGTAACATAAGTGTTTTCTTCATGCTGCTTAAAAAAAAAAAAAACTATGCTGAACAATATTCACAACATATATATATATATATAGACGGATGAAGCTATCAAAATATATGGAAAGTTGTTATTCTTCCTAAATGTAAGAGTGGTTGTAATGAGGAATCTCATTTTTAGACTTTTAACAGGAGATTCATTTTGATACAATTAACAGTTTTATAAAACTTAAAGAATCAAGTTTAAAGATATATATGGTCTTTTAAAGATAAAACTAACAAAAGTGGACATTACCTATGTGCCTCTCAGTATCCAAATCTGATCCAAAAGATAATATATAATTTTGTTACAAAATTTAACTACTCAATATACAGTAAAAGTATTTAGACCAGATCCAAAAGTCTATAAACACATTATTATTTACATAATTAGGTGAACATTTGATTCTCAAGTGTAAAGAGAAATGTCTGAAATTAATAAAATAAAAAATATATTCTTATAATATTAAATAAATATCTAAACTAATTACATATTTTTAATCATATAAAATAATAATATTATTAAGCAATCTAACTTTTTAAAAATTTTAGAATAAAATAAGTGATCAATTATACTTTTAAAGAAATTTTTAATTTTCTTAATTTTAAGAATTAATCCGACAGTAAGCGTGCAGATAATGTTTTACACCACAAGGTTACACTGCTAGTCTCTTTCTTTTTTTTCTTTTTTTTTTTACATTTTACTTTGTTTTACAGTGTTATGTTTTTTTTTTGTTTTTTTATCAATTGTGGGAATTCAAATATAATACAGAGTTTAAGAAAAACAATAAAAGAACCAAAAGGTCAATATTACGAGTCAGTTAAAAATGACATCATTCTGAATTTTTCTTAAAAATAAAAAACACTACAAATTATATATTTTTTATTTTATATACAAACTTGTTGTATTTAATAGATATAGTTTCTCAATGTTGACATTTAGAATTTATACATTTTTTCGGTAAAAATAAAAATATATTAAAAGAGACATTTGAGTATCTCAATCTATCTACAAACTTAAATATTTATAAAATTTAGAAATATATACATAATTCCACATTTGATTCTAACCTTTGTATTTTTTTCATGTCCAAAATCTATAGAAACATATTAAGGTACATTAATTGAATATTGTGATGAAAATATACTAAAATTAATTTCAATAAAAAAATCATTTTTAATTTATTAAACCAATATTACTGCTAATATTTATTAAAATGAGTTCTGTGCCCTAGTTAGTACTTGTAAAAAAAAGTAGAGATAGAAAAAGAACATTTGAGAGGAAAGAAGAAGGGAATATTTAGGGTTTGATGACATGCAAATTAAAGGAGGAAGGAGTTATTTTTGTTTGGCAAATTGAAAGTTATATATTACAAGATATGTTAATGCATCTTCCTCCTGCAATATTCGTAAATGCCTATGTATTTGTGCTGTGACAAAAATTCAGCAAGCGTGGCCTGCAATGCAGTCATGGATACACAGAACAATTCTAGTTAGCAGAGTTCTGTGACAGCATCCACCATATGCTTCTCTATATATATATATATGCGTGCAATCTTTCTTTCTCTCTATATATATATATATACACATATATTTTGATATCAAATGATTAAGGAATTCCCTTTCTCTAATCAAGTTTTTATATTGATTAATTGTATATTAAATCTGTATATAAACAGAAGTTGTAAGCCATGTAAGGATTTTGAATAAAATTTGCAAACTGGTTTATAGCAGAAAGATTAATTAATCAATTAGACATTTGGTTTTAGGGATGTTGGTCCCTCTTAAAGGACGCCTGCCCTATACATAGAAAGAAGAGAAATAGTTATATTTAACATGAGTGATAATTATGATTCAGAAAAGATTAAAAAAAGCAAAGTTGAAGAAGAATATTCTTGAAGTGATGAAAGAGGGTTTGCTTGTGTTCTAAGGAGACATGCAATGCAAAGTGGTAAGCCGAAAGGAGGAATTTATAGAAAGTTGGCCCCCTTTTCACCCTGGGAGATGAGTAATGACCAAATACAAATAGGATCAAAAAAAGACCATGCCATAACTACAAAAGGCATCTCTTTCTTCCTCAATTTTTCTTTCTAATGTTTTTGGATATCATCAATGCTAAACAACCACACAGACTAGTCCCTGTCACAGGACTACTACAATAAAGACACCATGTGTGTATTTGTGTTTGTCTTAGCACTTCTCATCCAAAAAGAAATGAAAAAATTGGCACTGTAGGCTCCTGCACAGACGAGAAAGAAAAGAGCATGGCACAGAATATTGTACTCATGTCACAGTACCATAGTTCACAGCTTTTTTAATAACAAAAATAATTATTGTAGCCAAGAAAAGTTGAAGGCCAAATAATAATTAGCACAATTTGTTTCTTCCACATATGTTCTTCTGCAGGAGCTACTCTTAAATCATTAAATATTAACCATCTAATAAAGGTTATAACCTTGCTTAACACAACCTCACTTAACCATTATTTTTAGGGTAAAAGTAATATTAGTATAGCAAATTTTCATAAGATGTCAGTTAAGTTTTGAAAACCCTTTTGTTTTCAGTGACTAATATCACAATGTTTATGCTCATAAAAACTGAATTTTATTGTTTCCCTCTGGTTCCTTCCCAACAATATTGTTGCCTAGTGTATTTGGATACGGATGTGTATATACATATGCTTCATAAAAAGAATATGTTTTGTTTGATTTAGAAGTGTCTTGCACCTTTTATTTGCTGAGCTTAGAAGCTACGCTGTGCACTGTATAGGGAAATAATGGTTTTCTATAAAAGATGAAGAATCTTTACTTGCATGACTGACTTGGAGGCCATGTCATTTCCTTCTCCACCATTATTAATCAGTTGTGTGTGTATATATAATATATGTATATAATATATGTGCATGCATGGTGATGACAACACGGTCTGAAATTTGCATAGTTTGCAGTGGAGGACATGCCCTATATGTATCTATTTTCACACTTTCAAAGCTATGTATGCACTATGCAGGGTGTAGGATGATTAGACTAGCAATCATCATTTTTCTAACTTCCGTGTTTCCAAGAGTCACAGTGAAAGAAAGAATATGCATGATGGATTGTTCATCCATAATATCTGCACATTTTTTTTATAGTTTTTAATTAAATATTGCTAGCAAAGGATTTTAGATTTAAATCTCTAACAAAGGATACTACAAAAATGTTGTAACACAAAAGTTATCTCCCACTAACATTTCCCCAAAAAAGGTATTCAATCAAGGAAATAAAAGAAAGTTGTGGCAGTTTGTTACACTGTTGAATCATGTTTCAGGTGGGCAGAACCAGAATTTTTCATTTGCCTGTATTCAATTCCCAAGTTAGTCTTCACTCCAAACTAAAAACTTGAGAGCTTCTCTTAATATGCACTCTTCACTATGCAGGCCTGACTTACTTACCAACTATAACATTAAAATGTCATGTCAAAATTTGCATTTCAGATTATATCAAATTATAAAAGGTAAATGCAGAAAAATTGAATTGCCAGAAAAACTAAAGTAAAACTGTCAAAATTAACCCACTCTACTAACAGCTAGATTGAGTTATCAAATTTGAGACTAAAAAAGGACTAATTGAGCCTGACATGATGTACTGGACAAGCCATTTGAAATCATGATCTAACCTATTAGATCTATAAGATTTATATTTTCATTTTTACTTTTTTTAAATTTATATAAATTGAAATAAAAATAAACCCATTTGGTGATTCATCTTGACACGTTAAATGGACTCAGATAATAATATGCAAGTACTTCTAAGAAATTCAGGTCCTTTTACTTTTACAACCTATCTCGTCAAACAGTCCATTTGGTGAACTAACTCTAATTTTTTTATAATAAATATTAATTAATTTACTTTTATTTTAGCTTTTTTTATATATATAAAATTGTTACAGGTTTAAGAAAAAAATATTTTGATTATGATTATTTTACAGACATTTTAAAAAAGTAAAAGTTAACTTATATTTATTTATAATTATAAATAGATTTTTTTAAAACAGCAGATGTGGGAAATTACCCAAAAATCAAATTTATGAAAAACCAAACTTTACCAAAAAATGTTTTAAAAAATTGAAAATTCAATCATTTGTTGGTTTCTTAGTAAAAAGGAAAATAAAAACCATTATTTTATTATTTTTTTTAAGATAGTACAAAGCTAAAAATATCTTTAAATCATATATAAATATCTTCCTGTAAAAAGGAGATTTGTCATATTATTATATTAAAAAGGTACTATTTGAAAGAATGATAATTTATATTCTTATTATTATTAATCACATTATAAAATTATATATTTAATATAATTAAAATATGAATATACATACACTTCCATGTGATTAATAGCATTATTCAACTATTTAATTTATTAAATAAATAAATAAATAATTTTTTATTAATTAAAAAGTAAAATTGCCCAATTAAAATATAACAATTATTATAATAATGGTATAAACAATTAGTTGTATATCTATTTTATTATCAGAAAATATATTTTGTATAAACAGAGTAAGAGTTGAGGAAGTTTTGATTCAACACTAAAAATTTTCTTTCATTCCTAAGTTTACTTTTTTTTTATATTTATTTTTTTCTTTCAACTGACATTATTTATGAAAGAGAGAAGTACTTTTTGTATTGTAAAGAACAATACTACATACAAGTGTAGGTACTACTCTACGTACAAGTACTGTACAGGTATATATAAAAGGAGAAGATGTAGTGAGACACATTCAACAACATTATTATTAGGGTGGGGGTTTGTATTCATGTACTAAATGATTTTCAATCCAAAAGATGCATCTAACAATATTTGATAGAGTATTTCAAAAATATATATGATTAATTGTTGAAGTAGCATGGTTGATTTGTTGACCATAGAAACGTTAGTGGATTGAAAGTACTAGACTATAAATTACGATATCACATGGGATGGCACTCCTATCTTAAAGCCTAAAAGTGGACCGTGCACACGAATCTGACAAATTTTAACCCCCATAAGCCATGCAATATTCTCTTTTCTCCCTCTCGGTTTCCTCAACTTACAGTTATCCCCCACACTCTCACATGCATGGACTGACATAGCCACTCATCATAACACATGCACATGCAAACACAACCCTCACCCTCTCTCTCTCTCTCTCTCTATCACCTTTTTCACAAAAGTCAAGAGTCAATGCCCTACTACTATACACACACTAGAGGTTAAATATCAAAAGAAAAGAACCTAAGTAGCCATGTACATGTATGTAGCAATTTGAGTGTCTTGTGTTCAATTGGGCCTCACTCTTGATCTTGTCTTGTAATATATGTGTAGATAGATGGCTGAGATGGGTGATGATGATGGTATTGATGATGCCATGATGACGATATTAATGAAGAAAATATAAAAATTATTACACAGTAAAACTTGCTTCTCTTCAATTGTCCACTCATCTTTGAAAGTGGGAAAAAGACACCATAGCTCTAGCTAACCCACTTTCTCTAATGGGAACATGTACATTGCAAATGCTATCATTGTTTGGTCCCCTTCCCTTAGTACCGTGCTAAATCAAAATCACATAGCCCATGGAATCTGTTACATTTACTAAAAGTCATGCCACCATCCCATGCATGATTATTACGTATATGCTTGGAACATAGATTTACATATATATTATATATTCCTATGATTTTTGACTAAAGTGGTTTTTTTTTTTCCTCTTCCTGTGACATTACATGGTTTCTTTGATGATCCTCTCATGTAGCCACTTCCAAACTCTTCTTTTTTCATGGTGAATTCAATATTATGTTGAAGAGGACTTAGTCTTGAGACAGTAATTTTGGACAAAGTGACAGATGGACAAAACTCATCATGATGAAAAATGAGAAAAAGAAAGATGGAAAAGGAAGAAACACAAAGAGACAAACTCCTAATCTGAAGTTGTTTTCAGCGCCAACTTTTTTACCAATAAACTCCTAATTGGTCGCAACTATATATTATTTTAAATTAACTACTTACGTCTAACTTAGTTTGTCCACACTTAAAGATATATATTAAGATTTTGTGTGCTTATGAAATATACTGTTATATGATTACTCAGAAGAATTTTAGGTGGTTAAGTGGAGATCCTCGTCTTTCCCTTTTGTTTTTTATAATTAAAATGTGACTCACGATACATATTTTATACTCAAAAACTTGTATGTATAAAAATTCTTTGGTGCTTTGAGTTTCTTAAATAAAATAAAAAAGTGCTTTGATATAATACGGTTTAAAGTGTCTATGTGTGTTAATTTGGACTGAAATATTACACATCATGCATGTAACTTGAGGGTGAAATTTTAGGGTAGAAACATATCGCTATCATTAACAAAGTGTCCCTTTGATTCCAATCCATGCACTGCCACAGAGGTCACGCTTCTCATCTCTTTTGGTTGCTGCCTTTATAAGCGCATGACACATCATATCCTATTTTCTCCATTTGGCAAACACTTTTTTCTTTGTAGAAAAAATGAGGTTACAGCATTTCATACAAGCATCACATACAGAACCAAAGTAATCATTATGAACATTCAAGTCCTGAGTCTGATAAAAATAGACCTCCAATTTGAAAAAGAAAAAAACCAGTACATATCTAACTTTCCTATCTTTATGTGCGACAAATTCCTTGGCAAGTACCCTTTATTTTAGACACTTCATGCGTGCAAGGTTTTGTTAATATATAAATCCCTCTATCTATATATTTATATCAAGAATTTGTCCAAAATGTTCTGTAAGAGTTGAATTGGCCCGGCATGTCAAAGGCTTGTAAAATTTTCCAACATAGTTTAAGCAAGGGAAGTTGGTTGATTGACCCCTCACCCTTCTTTGAAAGTTTCTTTCGAAATAAAGCTGTTTTGCTTTAGAGAGAGAGCATGTTTGATGGGCTGGAAAGAAAGGACCAGCTTTTCAGCAAGGGTTGTTCATGCTAAACATCCACTGCATAAACCCCAAGTACCCTATTGAACAATGAAACTGAAATATAAATATATGAAATATGATTAGCATTAGTCACAGTGCAAGGTTGATTTTGAAGACTCTTTCTTCATATTGGTCCTCATAAGAAGCCCTTCCCAAGAAGAACAAAAAAATATAGTATATAACAAAACATGTCACACAAATTAAGAGAGACACAGAGAGAGAGAAAGAGAGAGACCGTACTGATATATGCAAGGAGGGTGGGAAGCACATGGCTTTTGCAACGAATGTCTTACAATAAAAGCCCACGTCGCAGTGTTTGGATTCTTGGGGTGTGTGGAGACACCATCATCATCATGCATGCCCAAATGAAAAGTCCTATTCTATTTATTTCTTTATAATTGCATCTTAATAATGAATTAATGACTTGTGTCCAATGTGTCCTTTGCCCTTGTTTATTATATGTCTTTCTATTTTATGCCATTCTTGACAGGTAGGTCATCATGCCCTCCCACTTAAATTACTTATATTCCTTCTTCCCTCCATCCATCTCCTCCCCAATTCCCAGAGCAGAAAAAAACACACATAACAACAAAATACCCAAAAAACTGCACTTTGTTTGATCTCTCTGCTGCTTCATTATTTAATTTGGACTTTTTAGTATTTCAATACCCTTTTGTTTAAACAACAATTTAGTGTAACCATTTTGCATGATCACTGATCAGATTCATTACAATATGATCTCCAGGAGCATCTGTGTCACACATATTTAATTGTGCATAAAGGATGGGCAATATGAGGCTAAAATATTATTAATGTGTATGTGGGCTAATTAAGTTTGGTATTGCTGCCATGCCACTCTTTAAAAACTATACCTTTAGAGTTACTTCTTCGAAAACTTGTAATAAGAGTCACTGTAAAAGTAAACTTTTGACAACAACATTTTCAAAAGTTGCATTATTCAAAAAGCATGCAGTTGAATGTTCAGAACAAGTCCATTGATCAGGATCACCTTGAACATATAAACCAAAAAAAGTTCAAAATGAACATGCAAAAATACTAGATGACAACCATCGAATATTTTTCTCAAAAGAGAAGAAATTTATTTCAACAAGCCATTCATATATACAAATCACTTTATAAAGTTGTACTATTTCTCTGTAAAAGTTGTTAGAGTTAAAGAAAAGCCAGATAAAACAATATATATTTTTAAAAAGGTAAATTAGTCTGATAATTCACTTTTTATTATTTTTTGCTATCAAATATTACGCGGACTTAAACGTTAATAATTAGGGTAACCCGACCAGAAGGTCATTAGGGCTAAAAAGGAGCTTTTAGGGACATAACAAAAAGGGTGAGACCCTTTGCAGTCATTTTCTCCTCGGAACATGGCCCAAAACTGTTCGCTGGCAGGACCCTTCTCTTTGTCCACCCCAGTATTAAAATACACACTAATTAATAGGCATTGCAAAAAAAAAGTTAGTTGAAAAAGGACAGAAAGTTATCACATTTATGTTTTCCAAAAATTAAAAATGATTTTAAACACATAACTAATTAATTACGTCTCCCTTATAAGAGGAAATGTGTTTACATAACTAACCTTCAAAATTTAATCATAGCAAAGCTACTTCATCTTCTAAGAGATTGATTAAGCAAACATTTTGGCATTTCAACTTAATGATCTTGAGCAAGTAATTTATTTTAATGACACAGTCATCGTCATAAGAGTTTAATAAAATTATCAAATTATACAGGCACACAAACTCTTGTCATAGAATAATGTTGAAAGACATGTATACAAATATAAAATATAAAAAAATGATTTATTTATTCAACTGACAGAGAGACCACCATCTCTCGTTCTTTCTCTCTCTCTCTCTTTCTATTTTCTCCCATAGCTTCTGCAAACAGTTCTATCCCACAAGCGTCCAAACAAAGAGAATTAATGGAAAGTGAGATTTGCAAGAAAGAATTATTTAGTTCTCTTTGTTGTTCTTGCTGCGGCTACTGAGGATTATTTGCATAGTTCATGGCTGTCTCGTTAGTGTTAACTCTCTTCCTTATTGATCATGATATCGATGATGGCAAACCACTATGCAATTCCTATTCCTCACCCTTTTCCACAATTTAAACCAAAGATTCCAAACCCCTTCTCTTCTTCTTCTTCTTCTTCTTCTCATGGATTGTGCTGAGATCAGACACGTGTCCAGACACAACATCATCGGATTTGGTCTCTTGGTCTTTGGAGTGAGTTCAATATGACCATGGTTCCTTCTCAAAACGGGAAACACCAGAACATTAATAGGAGTGGTGATTATGTTATTTGCGGCAACCCAACAACGAGTAGTGCTATGAACCAGGTTATTGAAGTTGAAGGAGGCTACAATTGCTTATTAGGATCTGATTTTGTGGTGAGGAGGCACATCATGGCTGAGGCTGAAGAATCATCCAGACACAACAACAACAACAACGAGGAAGCTGAAGCTGAAGCTGGTGGCTGTGGTTCAACCTCAAAGGATGAAGAAGTAGAAGGAGCAAACGAGAACACCAACAACAGTAACAACAATAACTGGCTTCAATTAGGCATAGGTTTGACGAGCACAAAGCAAGACCGTGATCGAACCGTTACAACAGCAATCGGTTCAGGGCCTGTGGAGTTAGACTTGCTTCCCTTGCGGCGGAACTTCGATCAGCCGCCGCCGTTTTTCCCGGTGGCGGCTTCCGGGAGAGGAGGAGGAGGAGGGCCTAGTTTTGGTGGTTCTTCTTCTTTGCTTTTTGAGCAGCAGCATCAAACGACGTCGCCTTCTTCCATGTCCATGTCTATGGCTAGTGGTCCAATTACCTCAGCCTTTGGTCATCAAGAGATGATGAACTGGGCTTTTGGTCCTCTACTTCCTCCTCCTTCTTTACCTATTATGCCCTCTTCTTCCTCTTTCACTCATCTTCCTCATCCTCCTCCTTCTTCTTCTTCTTCTTCCTCCTCATCACAAACTTGTCACTCCTCTTTGAGGCCTCCCTTAGGATCCTACTTTCCCACACCCTTTCATCACTTCCCTTCTTCTTCTTCTGGGTTTGATCAATATGACGTGGCTGGAGCAGGACCAAGCTCCGATTTCACCGTTCGAGTTGTTGATCCTCCCAGAAGACCTCATTCCGGAATATGGTTCATGTTACAAGCCTCTCAAAATCAGTAAGCTAATTAAAATGCCTATTAATATTTGTTACTGTATTCTTTATTTTCTTTTTATCAAATATATATATATATATATATATATATATATATATATATATATGTGTGTGTGTGTGTGTTTGCATGCACATGTTCATCTAGCTAGCTTGAGGCTAGTGCAATTTAATCTGCTTTTGTGATGAAATTGACTTTGTATTAATTTGCACAATGCAGAGCGAAAGAACCATTCTTACCTCAAATACCTAAGAACTACCTTAGAATTAAGTAAGTGGGTTTTTTTTTCTTCTTTATTTCTTTTGTTTGTTTCTTTTCTCTTTCTTGAGCAGCTTGGGGCTTTTCTTGTCAGTGTGTAATCAATGTCGTTTTGATCATGATTTGATCGTATTTGGAGCTGCAAACTCATCATTTCTTTTTGACTTTGTAAACTTTCAGAGACGGAAGGATGACAGTTCGGTTGCTATTGAAGTATCTGGTTAGCAAACTCAGACTGGAAAGCGAATCAGAGGTACTTTCAAGTTTCAACCATCTCTTTAGCTTTTTATGTAAATATATAAATTAATATTCTACTTGCTGATATGTGCTTGTGCCAAGTAGCAAGCAAGCTAGGGATTCCATGGTTGCACCTTGCTAATCTCATTACCTTTATTAGGCATGTAATTAAGAGAGATGAAAATGAACATAGGAGTGTCCGAAAAGGAAATAGAACTACGTTTTCATCAAAAGTACCAAAGTACATTAAAATAGAAACCTAGTGGGGTTAGAAAGATGAAAGATACAGCAGAACTAAAGCAGGTTTATCTAGTGATGGACCAAATATATATGTTTCTTCCCTTAAAATCCATAAAAAAAGTATGCAGGTGAGAGGTATATTTCTCGAAACTTGTCTTGCGTTTCCGTTTTCATTACATTTCATACTCATTCTGTGTCATGGTGTAACATGACTTGATTAGAATCATGGTGTTTTCTGTCTATCCAAGATATATATGGAGCTTCCACATAGGATCCCAAGAACCTTCTATTTTTGTGTTGTGTTTGGTGGTGGGAATTGGGGTATTATTAGTTAGGTGTACAGCAACTGTTCAAAAGGAGAAACTTAATTAAAGATATATAATTACTAATTAATTACTTCACGGGAAAAATTAATATATATTTTCTTTCTAGCCAAAAGTTAGTTTCATGGAAGATTACTTCACTATTGCAGATTATAATACTCTATATATACCCCAGTATCATCGTAATAATCACCTCTCGAGTAGTTTACGATTTCAGTGACTTACCACTAATTTGCATGAAAGCAACTTCAAATGGTCTACACCACATACGTGTAGAAAATAGTGTAGAAAAGAGGGAAGAAATTGTTTAAAAAAATTAAAATCTTAAGTATAACTAAACCTGATTAAGATTTAAACTTGATATGGGTCATGTTTGTCATGTAGATAGTTAAATTATGATTTATAGATAGTTGATAACTGAAATGTTGGGGTAGAATTATATATACCTTAGGAATGTTCCATGCACACAGAAAACTAATGGGTAGACTATAGAAGAAACCCTTTTAAACTAGGATTTAATTTACAAGAAAATGGTCATATATATACTTAGCACGATTAAGAATAATAACTAGTTTCGTTTCATTTCAGGGCACAGAGATTGTGCAGTAGAAATAGGTTTATATACTCATACGTATAACCCTAGAATTAATAGATTTAAGCAACATATGTTCTTGAGATTGTGCAGGTTAAGTTTTTGTGGAAACTTAATGATACACTGTCTAAAGTACAGAACTAGTATTGAATCGGGTTGAGAAATTAGGTGTACTTTGAGATACTTATGATCTACGATCATTATGAAACATGTGCACGAGGCTATTTATGCATTGAGTGATATTATTAGAATGTGCGCATTATAGTGTGTCGACCCAGAACTTTATAATACTTCATGCACACTTCATCATCGAACACCACTACTACTTGTTGCCTAATAATTACTAAAAAAAGGTTTGAATCCTTAGAGAAAACGAAGCAACACATAAATCTACATCATAATATTCATGCATGCCCTTAAAATTACTAGATCTGACCTAGGAGAAAAAATTTAGATCTATATATGAACAATGATTAGGTGCTCACCCCACCCATTTATCATTTGCACTAGGTCGAAGATACCATACTCAGTTTTAGCATGATGAAACATTTATAAACCGGTTGAATTTTTGAAGACTGAATGATTAAAAAAATTAGTAAAGGAACTTCGATTGCTTCTTCTCTTTTTAATTATTCTTTTAATATTGTTTTAAGATTGATTTTCTTTTATATCATGGTACATATTGAGTTCACAACGTACTTCGACACTAATATTCGTTCCTTCTGTTAAGTGAACCTTTTATAGGGATAGTTACCCTTCGTTCAGTGACTTGAATTATAAAATGTTCGCTATTTTTGAAATGTTAACCTTTTTTTTTCCTATCATTAAGATTTAAATCATTTAAGCTATGCATATTATAGTAGCAAAGGTAAGAGTCTGTACTATTTTTTATATGTTAAAACATGTTTTTATAGGATAACCTGCCTTTTTTTAACTAAAATGTTTCATTACTGATTAAAAAAGTCATTTTCCGTATTAAATCGTATCTTATTTAATTATGTCCTCTCTTATTACCTACTCGAATAGTTTTCAGGAAGGGTTTTAAATCTCAAGTTTATCGCATTTGATCTTTGTTATATATTTGTCAAATTAGCTGATTTTGGGGTCAAAAACCTTTTTTTTTTTTTTCTTAAGACTCAACAAAATAACTTTAAATTTTTTTTTTCTTAAAATTAAGTTTTTCTAAACATGAGTTTAATAAATAACTTGTAAATAAAGTTGATGGTTTATTTATCTTTTAAAGTATAGGAAAATTTATGTTCAAATGAAACAATTTGCATCTAATATCGACTTTGATATTTATTTTTCCACAAATGTGAAAATTTTTATAAGACCTTCTACGTTTGAGTTTAATATTCACACATGGGGTGGGTTTAGGTTGCCTCGAAAATGAAATTTAGAAGGAAATATAAATTTTTGAATATAATGAGTGGATATGATGGTATGATAAATAATATGTAATATATATATATATATATATATATATATATATATATATATATATATATATATATATATATATATTATTTTTTTTTTTTTTTTT
>Ga0099825_1006152_pt1 | contig 15135 bp, 4 predicted proteins | sample SiratroredBW_FD_76838 | JGI IMG/M metagenome (GOLD analysis project Ga0099825, IMG submission 76838) | Root nodule microbial communities of legume samples collected from California, USA - Siratro red BW | ecosystem: Host-associated > Plants > Roots > Nodule | place: USA: California | collected... | reverse complement strand
TTTTTTTCTTCTGACCACTTTTTCTTTTGCAATTTTAATTTTTTTGTCTTGTAAACCTTTGATTCAAATTTTTACCTTTTTCCTTTCCTTCCACTTTTTGCCTTCCCCATTTTTAAATTTAATATTTTTTTTTTTTTTTTTTTTTTTTTTTTTCCTAAACATAAGTGCTTCTTCTCTTTTTAGTTCTCGCTCCTCTGTTTAGTATAAATAGTATGTAGAATAGAGATATCTATTTGTTTCCCATATTTAAGTATCTCAAATATTTAAGTCTTTATTTACTACAGAGAGAGAAAAAACTCAACAACGAAACAAAGTAAGAAATGATGAGGAAATAAAATAAGAAGAGTAGAATGAAAATAAGAGATAAATTAGTTCAATTTGAGAGAAAAAGACAAAATTAAATTACAAACAAAATTAATTATTTAGACTTAAATATATAATCGTTTTTCTTTTCACGTTTGCAATTCAAACCACCATCATAAACTTTTTTTTATGGGACAATCTTCAGCTCCTTCACTGGGACACAAGGAGAACAAGCAAGTAAATTTGGTTTTTGCTGTGCATTTTCACTTTTTTCATCAGTTTTAAGAGAAAAAGTGTGAACGATAGAACTCAATGAATTTGAATATTTTGATGCTAATTAATGCTAACCAAATTTTCCTTTTCTATTCCCTCACAGTTCTCTGTTTATTTTTCCATGTTATTTGAACCCTATCAAACCATATATGAGTAACAACATGCTTATATCTCATACGGTGAAGCAAAGTGTAGATTTTCGATTGGATTCAATTTCCTTTTAAGGAAGAGTTTTAATGTCATTGTATAATTTAAAAATGAGCTCATGAAAAATCATATTGTTTAGTCTTTTATTTCGGTCATGAAAATAGATTCATGGTCTTTCATAGGAGTACACCGGAAAGTTGTCCAAAATTTTTTGGATATTCCTGCTTCAACTATAGAGTTTGTAGAACTAAAACCAAAAATTAATTTTAACTTTAAAAATGAACTACAAAAATTTTGTTTTAGAAACTAAATAACATTATTTTGAAAATAATTTTAATACATTATCTATTTTCTATCTACTTAGTATAATAAATATTGATATATTTTTTTTAGTACAATGATTTTTAAATTTTTTTATTAATAATTAATATAATTGAACACATATTTAATATTTAATAAAGTTAATAATTTTTTTATTAATTCATTTTTATTATATTAAAAGTAAAATATAATATTCAACCGATTATATTTAAAAACAAAATGTCCCTTGTACTATATTAACTAGTACAATTCTTAATTGATTTTACTGTGTGTGCAGCTAATGCTTGTAACGTGCAACTGGCATTGGCCCAATTCCTTTTAATGCATTGTCTGTCCAGAGGCTCCTTTGTGATCCCAATGACTTCTAATTTAATTTTTCAGATATATTTATTCATTATAGATCTTTGTGTAGAAGAACTAATTACAGTAGTTGAGTTTGAAATGGTATGCCAGTAAGTGAATAATAAATTAATAATCCACAAGAGAATAGATCCAAGTTGCGATGGTGACCATGAGAATTTTCAGTTTGACTGTTCCATGGATTAATCAAAAATTATGGTGCCTTAAGATCTGGGAGACATACTTTTGACGAATGTGATACTTGTTCTTAGAAATTGCTACACATTCATGCAATCTAAATTCAAATAATTGAATGAAGATATATGTGATTAGATCTTGTAGGATATGATTTTATATGAGATTCAAATTAAGTGGTTTGATATTCAATTACAAATAATATGATATACTAAAACTATTAAAAAAAACAAAACTCTCTTATATTAAATTTTGATTACTAGTCTAAGTTTCTACAATATCAAATGCAGACAAAACTGTTACTGTGACCGAAATTTAACACTTTTTATTTGTTTCCCAAAGTAATCTCAAACAAAAATTGTGATGCATAACATGTGGGAGGAAGATGTGACTCTAAGAAGGATCTATATTACAATATGTGAAGCTAACTGTCCCCATAAGTATTATAAATTATTTTTTTGTCTCATTAAAGAAACTTTCAAGATTCAGATTCTTCAATGTTTGTAATATCAGATATTTTTCTTTAAATATGTATAGTAAGAAAAGTCTAGTTCCGTCTCTTACTTGTAAAAGAAATAATAATTAAAACTTAATTTTCTTATCTGGATGTACATTAAAATAATCATTGATTGCTGATAAAAAGCTATTCAATTTATAGAGATAAGATTTTACAAGAGTGTTGTAAAATATACTATCACTTTTGGATTTGTTATTTAATGGGAAAACATAAATATAATTGTTGTTTCAAGGTCAGATTAGCTTATATACTTACCACAATTTTAACAAGGTTTTCGCCTGTTTCTTTTGTTGCCTTTTTTTTTTCAAGTGTTTTTCAGCTTTTCTTTTTAATTATTTTAAACTTTGAATTTTGAAATAAAATGTCTTCTTATAATACTTTACTCTTATTATGTTCTCATGCGGGATTATTCAAACATTTACAATTTATATTATGATTTTGCTACAATTGTGTTCCACATTGACTTTTCTTTAATAAAGGTCTTTGTTGTCCATATTTAATGCCAAACATGTGAAGAAATTAATAATGAAATTGGTGTAACAAAACAATGAAAATGAAAGGCAATCTGACAAACAATGAAAGTCTAGAATTATATTAAATCTACATCTATAAAAACTCCTCGTTCATATATTTTTAATTTGTAAAGAAAAACAAAATATATTTTCAATCATGTGTATGTTCGACTTTAACCTCCCTTCTAACTCTATTAATTTTTTATTTTATTAATTTAGAATTGGAAAATTATTTTCAGAAATATAGAAAACTGATTAAACGTATTTTTTAACATTTTTTGAAAATAACTTTTGAATCATATATATGAGGGTTTTTTTCCACTAATTTCTCTTAATGTTTTAGTTTAAGAAAATAAAGTTTTATTATGCCAACGCATACTACTTCATCCAATCCAGCTAATCTGAGATATCCATAAGGATAAAAAAAGCATTAAACACAGACAAAATTGGCGGCTATTGTTTATAAGTACTTACATATTTGACTTTTAATAAACAATGACTTATAAACAAATGACCTACAATTATTATTTTACGGATTTAAAGATTAAAGAGGTAATAAATATTTTATTATAAAGAAATTGTCTTTCTTAATTTAATTACAATTATATAGATATATATTACCATGTATTACCTTTTAAAAGGATAAAATAATAAAACATAAATACAAATTTTTAATTGATCTTACATATAAAATAAAACTTATCTCTATTTAAAATGGTATAACCAGAAATATATATATATATATATATACAATACAAACAATTCAATTTTCATTTCATATCAACTTTAAACATCAAATACTAAAATGAATTCTTGTAAATTAATTTATTTTAAAGATTTTCTTTCACCTGTTGCAATATCATCTACTTAAGTCTAAGAATATGATTATCATATTAACCATATCATAACAAAAACACAAAAAAACAATAAATTACTAATTTAAAAAATTTTCTTATATAAAACAATATTGTAAGTTATTCATTACTTTACAGAATTTCTATTTATTTATAACAACCAAACATATTAATCTATATATAACCAACTTGATTGATTATTCATCTCAATGTTTACATGAATTACATATTACATTTACAGGTTTAATATTTATAACCTTTTTAACTTAATAAATAAAATATTTAATTTTTATTACCACAATAACACTTCTAGTTTAAATTAATTTAATTCAAGTACTTAAATAACAAAATTGAATTTTCTACAAGTAACAAAATCTATTCCATATTATATAAATGAAAAAAATAATTATAAGATATTGATTATTTAAAAATTAAAAAATGTATTATTTATTAGAAAACCGTTAATTTGTGTAATAATCACTCTATATATTTCGCACAAAAATCATTCTATACTGAACCTGCTGTAGGAATATTTTGTCAACTACTTAATACTACAATCATTGACATGGCAAATGAAGTGAAAGAGTTGTACAAGATTATTTAAACTTCATAAAAGAAACATTATTATAGACTATAACATTTTTTTTTCCTTTTATTTTAACTTGTATTTTTCTTTTTCAAATTTGGAAAGATTATCTGGTCTCGCGTGTACAACAAATCAAGGAAGAAAAAACCTCATTTTCAAAGGTATTCAACCCACGAAAAATTACCTCGTCTTATTGATACTTTAAAAAGTGACAAAAATTAATTTAAATCCAAAAAACTTAATTTCAGTAGCTGTTGTATTTTCAAATCAATAAATTAGTTTTATTTTTTTAAATGAGAATTTAATATTTTTAATTTTATAAGCGTAAAAAGATTTGACTACATATATATAAGTGGACTAATTTAGTATTTTTTAAATAGTAAAAATATTTCACGTGTATCTACACCTCACGAGAAAATAACATATATTTTTATGTGATATCAGAGGAGAGATAGAAAAGACTGAAGATGTATAAAAACTGTTTATAGGTTATATGTATATTTTCGTTTTAAATATTAAAGAAGCAACAAAAACGATATTTTTAGACTTTAGAGTTGTATATACTACTCTTGATTTGACTATTTTATAATAAAAAGATATATTTGTAATTAAATGTTATAAAAGAAAAAAAAAATGATGATCCAAGAGGTAAATCAGGAATTTGAACAAGAGAGTAAAAACATAATTTTCTTGATAAGGTAAAATTTATGTTGAATCGAAAACGAGATAATTGTTCAACACATGAAGATTGTTTCAGACTTGGAAGATGAAGAAAAATGGGGATTCTAAGGGTGAAGGAGGTGGCTGAGGACATCAGTGGTGGTACCCTCTAAGAAATCCTTTCCAAGTTTCGCATCAGAAGCTTGCACATGAATTTCACACCCTTTCCTCATTTCAGAGAGCGAATCATGAGAAGAACCAAACATACACAACGCTTTCTCTCCGCTCACTTTCACCTCCTTCACTTTCTTCCTCATCCCCACGCCTTCTTCATCCACCATCACTCTTCTCACCACCTCCGCCACCTCATTCCTTCCCACAACTCCTCCCTCCTCCTCCGCCACGCGCACCGCCACCCCCAGCTCCTCCGACAGCATGAAAGCATTCATCTTCTGCTCGGCATAAAGCGGCCACGCCACCATGGGAACGCCGTTCTTCACGCTCTCCAAAACGGAATTCCAACCGCAGTGCGTCACGAAACCCCCCGTCGCAGGATGTTCTAGGATCTCCGCCTGCGGGGCCCACATTGGGACCACAAGCCCCACCCCCTCCGTCCTTTTCACAAAACCTTCCGGCAAGTAAGTCATTGCAGAGTCAACGCCACTCGCCACGTCGAAAAACGCGCCACTCTTGTCACCTTCGCATGGGGGCCGCACCACCCAAACAAACCTCTGCTGGCTCAGCTCTAACCCCAACGCCACCTCCCTCATTTGCTTCTCCGACATGGTCCCACCGCTCCCGAACGACACGTAGATCACCGACTCATCCGGTTGCCCGTCCAGCCATTGCAAAACCGCATCCTTCTTTCCACCCTCCGGTTTCTTCTCTACGCTTCTCACCAACGGTCCAACCGCATACACCTCTCCCTTCGTAAACCCTCCCAAAATCATATTCTCTCTCAGGGCCTTCGTCGCAGCGGGCTCCAGATCTTGCCACGTGTTCATCAAAATTCCATCAGCGGCTACGATCTCCTTTGCCGCTTGAAGGTAACCCTCGTACATCGGCCCTCCCGGATATAAAAACGGTTCGAGGGTGTCCTCGAACCGGAGCGGTTCGCAGCCGGGAATCGAAAGTGGTTCGCGGCTTTCGGCGTATCTTTCCATAATTTTCTTGTCCGCGACGGAAAAATAAACTGTAACCGCAGAGAACCAGGCGCTGGTGGCGAAGTAAACGTAGGTTAGCATGTCGAGGTCACGTGCCATGGGCAAAGCTGGAAGACCGAACATGTCAACGATAAGAGCTGAAGGAGGAGGAAGGGTGTTGAAGGATGTGATGGAGGAGCGTACAAATGGAAGGGAATCGATAATGGTTAACCCGATTCGTACTTCTAAGGGAGGATTGGGTGGTAGTTTGTGGGAGACATCGACGGGAGGAACATGGACGATGTTGAGGGAGCTAAGGTTGGATGTTTGTTGGAGAATCTGAGAGGTTGTGGTTGCGGAATCGGTGGTGACGACGAAGATGGTGACATGGAAAGAGTGGTGTGTGAGGAGGCGCTTGCCAAGCTCCACCATGGGAATTATGTGCCCCATGCCGGGACTAGCCAGAAGAACTGCATGTGGTTTTGATGTTACCATGCTTCTCTCTTACGATCGATTCAAGTTTACTCAGTTTCACGAAGAAATATCTTTCTTCTTCTCTTTCAGGTCACCTTAAACTTCTACCTGGGTCTCCTTTATAAACGTATCAATCTATGCATGCAACGAAAACTACATTCATTCGTGTTCTTCCTTTTCAATAAACTCTTTATTTTAATTACTTTTTTCTTTTAAAGAATATTGTCACCTTTTTCACTCTAAATATTTTATACATTGTTTTATTTTTTAAATATAACTTCTGTTGCATTTTTTCCTTCTAATTTCTAAATGTTTCTGACAATTCTTATAAATAAAACTTTTAATTAGAAAGTATTGACTATTTTTAAAAACATTTAATATTTTTTGTATTTGGTATGTTTGAATACCATATCAAATTAATTTGTTCTGGATGGGGGACCTCACCAGAAAGTTGACTTTTGAAAGTATAAATAATTACATCGAGCAGAGAAATTAATTAATAAATGCATTTATCAGCATTAATTCTCTTGTTTAAAATTTATTTACTTGTACTCATTTAATTGGTTTGAAATCCAACCCATAACGTATATAAGATATTATATCATAATAATTTATATAAATTATAACGTGTTAAATTATTAATTTTATTTGATCAATTATACTTATTTAGTTAAATTTCAGTTTTTAAGTTTTCAATATTTTTATAACTTTTGTCAAAATATTTTTAAAAGTTACTCCGTCTATTTCAAAACTATAGTTGATTAACAAATCTAGCAAGATAACACTTGTAATGTTTTTTCAGTTATATCATTATTTACAAACCGATACATTAAATAAAGATATTTTAGTTTGTACATATAATAGTCTATATTTTCTTGAGATAAGCATGTACTAAAATAAAAGTTTTAGAATAGAAAGGTGTTAGTTTTGTCTTAAATTTATTTTTACAAATGTTTACTTTATTTTATGTTGGTTCAATTAAAATCTTAAAACCTTATTCATTTAAGATATCATTTAAAACTAATTTAAGCAATTAAAATATTAAAAATAAACACATAAATTTTTTAATTATAAGGCTAAAATAAATAAGCAAAATTTTGAATTAAAAATTAACAAAAGATCAAATTTATAATTTAATTGATCTATTTTAGCAATATTTTTGTCTCTCCTCCATTAGAAAAAAGTATATGTATATTATTCGGGTCTTGAAGAAGTATTTTACACAATTGAGTTAGAACGTTTCTATTTTTAATTAGCTTTCCATTGTAAAGCTAGATGTATTAATTTTTTATCTTGACATATGACAAATTCAGTCTTAGTTTTTATTGGAGGACTCAATTTCAGTTTTTAAGGGAAGTCTCGGTTTTAATAAACTCAGTCAATGTTCAAGAAGTTGGCCTGATAAGATGATGGTTGTTGTATTTGACTTTTGTCAAAAAAGAATTATAGTAAAAGATTTTTCAAAAGTGTTGTTATTACTTAATATTTAGAAAATTTTGAAAACTTGATAAAAGCATACATTTAATTAAATGATTCTCATAGACTTTGAAATATATTATTCATAATAAATCCGAATCCGAATTATGTAGACTTGTTAGGTTGAATATAATAATACCAATAATCTTAATATAATTAATTGTTGTTAATTAAAATTAAGCTTATTAGCCAACTTTAAATATCAAACAAATACTTCGACGTAGAATCATCTGATCTTCACGCATGTATAATGACAGTCTAATACATCTCAATCATGCAAGAGAGACAATATTTTAAAATTATCTTAACTTTATGATATCGACGTTCATAAACATCTCAACCACAGCATGTCAACTTATGCATGAAGTGAGCGGCCGATACACCTCGTTCACGCACATTGCATATACCAATGTAAATCCATTGGAATAAATATAATTCGACACTACTCTCGATAACTTACCCTCATTTCACATCTACTAATATTAATATATATATATATATATATATATATATATATTAAAGTTTAATATGAGAATATATATATAAAGTGTAATATGAGAGGAGAAAATAAATTGTGGTGTCAAATATCACCACCCAATCAATTGAACAAAAGGTAGATATTTGTATTTATGGGATGAGCAATGAAGCCCACTTCAGGGATTCTGGGCCTCGGAGATGTTCCACAGTCACTGCATCATCACACTCACTTCTTAAATGAAAACCGGACATAAATAATAAAAAATAAGTAACGTTTACTTGTATTTTATTTTTTTTAATGATTTAAATTTGGTAATTGTTTCAATAGTTTAGTTTCTATAATTAAAAGACTGTAATTTTCATCAAAAGTTTAATTTTGTGTATCGCTTTATTTTAGTTGGGTCGAATTTTATATTTGATATATTCATTTAAGACATCTTTAATCAATTACTTAATTCATTAAATATAAAAATAAATTACAATTGATGATTTCGAAAAATAATTATGAATTTCTTAAAATATGAGCATTAAAGTCTAAAAAATAAAGAAAAAAAATTATACTTTAACTTATTTTTAATTATAAAAAGTCAGTTTTTTATTTTTAAATATATAGTTGTATAAAAGTAGAAAAACAAATATTTTCAGTGTTTATTGTACAAATATTTGAAAACAGGAAATACCTTATACCTTTGTTGAATTCGGTTGAATATAATAAATGTCTTCTAATTTAATGTGTTTAGGTCTATTTCATTGCTTCATATGATTGTAACTTTATTTATTTTTTAAATACAGGATATTATTAATTCCTTAATTAGGAGAAAAAAGGGACAAAGGTAGTGAAGATTCAACTTTACATGAGTCATGGCTTGCCCCTCCTCCTCATAAGAAAAAATAAATAAAAAAAAAACTGGCAGGAGTTCGTTACCTTCCATTTGAAAATCCAGCTACAGACACATATGGTCAACTTTAATTAATTGGTCATTCTAGTTATGTTTTGTAAATATTGATTTTCTGAGATATCTGATACTATTGGAAATGAATTACACGTGGATTTTGTTATTGAAGATGATAAACTAATGTAGTGCAAATGTTGTCTGGATTTAGTGATATTTATTCATTATATAGGTTTTTCCAGTGATTTGTTAAAATCGAGTTCTAAAAAAGCCAGCACAAATAAAGATAAATTAACGAATTTCAACCCAAAAAATAAATAAAAAGAAATATAAGAACAACAATAATATATGGAAGCCAACAGTGGCTACAGGATTTTCAAGCAAGATTACACGTCTAAGCCAAAAACGAGGGAGAGAGCTCTGGTGAGAGAAAGAAGGTGCTACTGGGAAGTGCATAAAATTTAAAATATATGTGAATTATTATTTTAATTAACCGGGTGAACTTTAGACTCAAAATAACATCAATGGGTGTTTAGAATTCTAAATTGAAATTATATAGAATCTTCTTCTCAAACCCTTTACAAAATGGACCATAGGAATAAAATAAGCAGACAAAACAAGAACCTGAGTTGCACATAGGGAATAAAATTGAGTCAACTTTTAGGAGGTAGTAAACATTTTCGAGTCATTTCAAGACTTGTAACTGCTTTAAAGGGATAAAATACAAAAGATACCCAATAATAATTATTTCACATCAATGTGGAACTCCCTCTTAATGAGAATGGCAAAACAACCATGATTAATGCACCAAGTGTCCCCAATTTTTTTTCCCCAATTACTATGAATATTCCTCACAGTTTATATATGCAACCGGTTAGCTTTTGCACTTGTTCATATGCTCAAAGAGTGTCCGTACTGCCCACAGACTACAATGTCAACATTGCTTAAAAATGTACAACATTCAAGTAAACACAAACATATAAGAAACAGAATCATAACATGCACTCAAGAAAAGAGCTAAAATTCTACAATGTATGTCAAAATGTTGGGAAACAAGATGGAAGGAAACTGCATTGACGGCCTATTAGCCAAATGCTAAGATCAATGATGATTCCTGTTTTGATTATACGGCTATGTACTGCAGGTTTCGATTATACTGCCACGGGGTGATATAGGTCTCTAGGAAGAGGGTGGAAACTATAACCGTAATGTTTTCGGTAGAAATATGCAGTTTTTCTGTAAGGATTGAAGAACTTCATTTATGATTTTTATTTATTAATTTATTTTTGTTGATAAAAAAAAGTGGATATAGGATCCAATGTCCATAATAATACACAACTGGTCAAATGACATACACATGTATTTCGTAAAAGTAACCACATGTACATGGATTATAGGTAAGAAAATACAACAATTGCTTCAAATCTGAATATACACCAGCAATGTACACATATATGTCCATGTATATCCTCAGATGAAATCTGTATAACATTTTTCATGAGAATTTTTAGTAACTTGTGCTTGTAAGAAATACACAACAATGAAGATTATAAAGAAAATTTTATTTAATTCAGTGTCATCATATCAATCATGTGTTTTGGCTAGTCTGAAACCATAATCTTCAGGTTTTAGCACATCACTGGTAATTTTTTCTCATTGAAAACAAGTAAAAGAAAATATTAATGACTTTATGAACTTTAGCCACTATCAAACAATAAGAAAGATAAATTCCATTAAACAAAGTTTTTGGACCTTCAGGAAATGTGTATAAACTGATTCACCCAGACATCGCATTTTTGGCAACGATGTCTTCTCCGTAGAACCGGTTTGTCGTGGATGACCTGTGGTTGTGGTTTCGTCTTTCTTCTGTTGTTCCGTTCTCCGTTCTCATCTTCCCTATCTTTTTCAATTTCTCTCTTTTCCAAAACTGTGTTCATTTTTAAATTTGACCCAATCTAATGATCAGAATATCCTTTGCCATGTACTTCATTTGGGCCACATCACTGTTGTGGCCTGCGTGCCAAAGTTTCACCCTGTATCAAAACAATATTTTCGCTAAACTTTTACACTGTTTTGTGATGATAAAAAAAAAAAAAACGAATGTAATGTAATACACGTAGCGGTCTGACAAATGTGTATGATACGGAGATACGCGGTTGAAGAAGCGGATCTGAACTTCATAGGATATATTCGATGAAGTTGGCAGAACGATGTGTTGAAGGCACCTTATTACAGACGATCAAGAAGGATACTAGGATTTGGGGTGGGGAAAAAGTTGGAAACTAAGTTAGAAGGGTCTAAAGGTTGTTCATGGAAAAAGTGATTGAAACTACGCAACAGCGAGAGGAGGAAATTTGAGGGCTACCTGGAATACGATAGCCCTGCTCTCTGTGTTGTTTGAGGCAAACGTTGAAAATGTTTGTCATGTTTTTTTGTTGCAAGAACAGCCAAGAATGCAGGCAGAAGACTGGTGTTTGAGACTGCATTTGTAGGGCAACTGATGCTCAACAGACAACTACAATATTGTGTTCTATATTCTGGATAGAATCAACCTTGAACAGATACCTAGCTTTGCAACCATGTTGTGGTGATTATAGAAGAACAAACATGAATATGTGAACGAAAGAACAACACGGAGGATGAAGTCATATTTATGGAAATCAATGTCATATTTGATAGACAGACTATTCTGAACTTGAAGCTATAAACGCTCCCACAATCCAAACTAGATTGTTTTAAGAGACATGACGTCCGTTTTTTTAGCTAGCAGACCATCGGGTTATACAAATCTCATGACACATCATTATACTTCTATTTATATTCATTATTTGATAATTAATAATGAGGTGATATGTCAAAAAACAAACCAAACTGATCGCAGCTGCAAACAGTTCACACACTCAAGTTTTACGACTGTTTCCGTTATAAGCAGAAGACATTCCCCGTGGATAAGGTATAATGAATTCCTAATCGTGACAGATAATATTTTCAAAAATAAAATATGATTAAAAAGAAGTTAAGTATACGACAAAAGTGAAAAACAGTTTACAATTTAAAAGTTATTTAAAATATAAAACACAATACATAATTAAAAATTAAATTGCATACAGTTAGAAAGTGATAAAACGACAAGTTCATTTATTATATAATAATAAGTTACAATAGTACAAATTAATTTAATACTTTTTTGATTCATATTATATTTTGAGTATATAAAAATTATATAAAACATACAAACATATAAACTTCTTATCAAAAAAAGAACTCGAATTCTTTTATAAATAAATTAGTTTTTTTTTCTTTCTAATTAGAATCATTCTAAATAACCTATGATCTTCTCGAACGAAGAAGTCATAATATACAAATCAAATAGATTGAGTTGAAGAAAAAAATCATTAATATTTCATGATACCATGTTCTTCCAATCTAGCCATTGTCCATTAATGTGTTAAGAACATCCATATGTGACAGTATTATTACAAAACCATATGAAAGACAAACTCTCACCGGTATACACCATTTCTTTCAGCAACCGCGGTTAAGAATAAAATGGTTGATAAAAACATCGTCATAAGCTAGCTATGTCAACAAGATTCAAGATAGAAATCCCAAATTTGATGAGCTCTAAATACCAATATATAAAGAAGAAAGTCCACGTACTCATCTTTTGTACATAAAAAGAGAAGAAATAAAGAATTATAGAATTAAGAATTCTATTTAGAAACAAAAGCAACAAAGTTGATGCACAATTATATACCAAATAGCTACTTACATAACATGTCCTACAGTTTTTACAGCAACAACGATTATATAACAAGTCATACATTGTTCACCTCCAACTGACATTTTACAACAAACATGGTATAAAATCATGATTTGTTTTAAAAGTTTCATGTTATATTAATAATATTTCCGAGTTGAAGAATAAAAGAAATTAGTCACATTGACAAAAAAAACCGTACATATCTCTTGATCATGAGATAACACAAATGCTGCAGAATGTCAAATTCAAATTTAAAAAAGATAAGAATAGTAAATTAAAAACTAAAAATATATGAATAATAAATCATGCGATGACAAATATCCCCCCGAAAACAATGCAAAAAACTTTGCACATGACCCACAGTATCATATGCTGTGATATAGAAAAAAAATTGTAGATGATACGCCCATACGCCTCCCTCCCTAACTTTTGCAACAACAATTTCTCATATACAGGCCTCCCTCCCTGCAGAGAACAGGAGGAAATAAACAAGACAAAAAATATCAATCGCAAATGACCTTCCTTCTTCGGGCGAAAGAGGAGAGGATAAATATACCCAGGATCTTCAAACCTGCTTTTTAGTTTCTCGCCTGGCAAAGTCACGATCTGCCAATACTGATGTAGATAGTCGATTGCATATCAGAGTTGTTCCAAAGTACCTACTATACTATATTCATGATATTTGTGATTTTTCTTCTTTGTCAAAGAGTTATATTGAAAGAAATTAGTCTAATTGACAAATGAACATAATTTGTCCTAAAAAGAACTTATCATAATCAAAACTTAACACAAATGCTAATGAATATCAAATTAAAAAAAAAAGAAAAAACATACAGATTCCCAATCATGTCATGAGAGACAATCCCTTCATGATCGCACCTTATAGAGAGTAGGAGATGATACGGCTCCCCTCCCCAATTTAGTACAATAGGATACATATATATTTATCGATCTCAAAACCAACTTTTCATTTAACCATCTGGCAAAGACTTCTCTGTAAATGTTGAGATAGGTCATGAAGATGCATATTAGATTTGTTTCCATGACAATTCATAAAGCTTACAAGCTAGTCTAGCTGATTTCCCACTAGAAAGAAACATGTTAAAGATAGGCCACTCATTCTGTTAACAAGAGCTGCATACTTAACATTAAATTAATAACATTGTTTCAACACCAGTTTAGACCCACAATACATAAAAGATAGAAGATCAAAGAAACCTCAATTAAGCAAATAAACTAAAAGATGCAGCAAAACTAGATATGCATATAGTATAAATAAAAGAACGTTCCAAACAAATGCCCAGAGTACCATATAAAAATTATCGAGATTAACACATTTCAGTATATCACCTCTCATCACTTGATATACCCCATACATCCGAATCTTAGCACATCAAGTTTGAAGGGTCTAAATAAAACGGTGAGCAATGTACAAGAAAGGAGCATTAACAAATGAATAAGAGAATAAAATTAGAAATATCACCTAATATCTGAAGAAAACACTTGGAGAAGATTGCTTCAAATGCAACCTTTTAAGAATAAACAAGGCATTACAATGAAGTCAAATTCCTTGATGTAATAGAACACCTAAGCACTGGTATATAAGAGGCACTGTACACATAATGAAAGAGAAAATATAGAAATATAAGCATAACAACCAATTAATAGCCCAGAAGATAGCTGATGGAAGAATATCAATTGCATCCGTGGTTCTATCAGGTGGTTGAAAGGAAGAAATCAAGCTTTTCCGAAGCCCAGAGTAAGCTCCAAATCATCCATTCCCACCTCGTGTATTCTCTCACCCTCCCAAGGCTTCACTCTGCCATTTTCGAAGTCAAAATCGGACACCCCTATGCCCATCTCCGCAACCGAACCCCACTGAACCGCGTCCTGGGCAGGGATCTGGTGAGTAGCGGGTTTCATGAGGTTGAAGGTAGGGGAAGGAGGACCGGCGGCGGTCTGAACCTGAAAGCTAACCCAACGGCCGGAGGCAGAGTCGACGGTGGAAGCGTCGGACTCGTCGCACTCGGGGATGGTGGAGGTGGCGACGTGGTGACGGCGGGAGGGACTGGAGGGGGCGGAAGTGGCGAAAAGAGGGTGGCGGAAGGAGGCTTGGGAGAGGGAATCGAAGTTGGCCTTGCGCTTAGAGGTACGGGGAGAGGAGAGAGGTGGGGTGACAGGGGCGCTGTTGGAAATCCTGAGA
>Ga0099825_1006151_pt1 | contig 15135 bp, 7 predicted proteins | sample SiratroredBW_FD_76838 | JGI IMG/M metagenome (GOLD analysis project Ga0099825, IMG submission 76838) | Root nodule microbial communities of legume samples collected from California, USA - Siratro red BW | ecosystem: Host-associated > Plants > Roots > Nodule | place: USA: California | collected... | reverse complement strand
TTTCTTTTTTTTATCCCCCTTTTTTTTTTTTCTCCCCTTTTTTCCCAATTCCCCATTTTTTCTCCTTTTTTTTTTTTTTTTTTTCATTTTTTCTATTTTTGAGAGATAATTTTGATTTTCACTCTCTTGCATTTTTAAAAAATCAGTTTCCTTCTTCCTTTTATTAAAGGATTAGCTTTCCTTTTCTTTCAATATCCCCAGTGAAACCTTTTTCTGAAAGAAAAATTCTCCCGTACATGGCCAACCTTTTGGCATCAATAATTGAATTTTTGTCAGTAGCTTTTGCTTTTCTTATACAAAACATTTTTATCATTTGGAGTAACATAATTTTGTAGTGAAAATGCAAATAATATAAATACAAAGAAAATGTTAAAAGAATGTCTAAGGATATTAATTGAGGAAATAAAAGTAATTTTTTTTTCATTGAAGTGCATTCCATTTAATCTCAATAACATTTCTCAGCCTGTTTATTCTTTAACTTAATAATCTAAAAGTTTTGAAATTACCAAATGCAAGACTCTAGTTTTAAGAGTAAACACTTAATCGGATTCCGAAACAAAAAATATTCAAATCAATTTAGCCACTAAAGAAAAAGTCAGCTAGTGATTTTCAAAAATTATAAATGCAAGATATTTAAATTCTTTCAATGATTTTTTAATTTTTTTTGTGCAGTGTATATATATTACTCCCTCAAATAGTGAATTGTGTATTTAGTTCATGACAAAATCATGAGTGATCTAAATTAGTGACTAGAAATGTTACCACAAATGATTGAAACGACTAGTGTGTGTATTTGCAATCTTAAGAAACTAGCTATTTTATAAGCTTTTTTCCTTCAAATATGAACTTTTTTTAAAGTGATTTTTTGTTTACTATACTTTTCACTATCATCAATATATTTATTCTATTCATGTACATTATAATATAATTTTGATGTACAAGTGAATGTGAAATATTAATTTGAATATCATTAGTTGTATATTATATTTGACTCCTAAATGGATTTTCTTGGTCTTGGCATACTGTTAGAAAAAGATGAATTGATATAGTCCCCTTTTAAATCTAATTATGAGTGTGAAATAATGAAAGCACTAGCAGAAGACATCTTTGGATTCCCTTTAGACCAGGTCAATGCTAAACCTACTCATATAATTCATCATCACATTCTCATTCTCAAAATTCTTTCTCTTTAATTTGATTTCAGTATATGCATCGCTAATGTATCTCATCATCATCATCATCTAAATAATCAAATATTATTTTGAATGTATATCTTACTAATTAAATAATTAACAGAGAGAAAGTGGTAGCTTAAAGAATGATTTACGGTACCAAGTTTGAGAAAGATATTTTTTATTTATGATAATATATACTATATAAAAGTAGAAAAACTTGAACTAAAGGACGTGATGCCATATTTTGTGCAAACTAGCTAGAGAAGCACTAATTCTTGCTCCCTTGCTTGGTAGGCCAGGGAATAATTATTATTTATCACCGTACCACTACCCTCTATTGCTTTCTTTCTTCTTTCATATATACATACAAATCCATTCACATTGTTTCATGTGTTTATTGCACGCTTTTCTTTCTTTCTTTCCTCATTCTCACCCTAAGACTATCTAAATCCATGTTCATGAAAATCATCAAAAACTATCTATGCTTATCATGACAATAATGAACAAAACTAGTTATATCCAACTCAACATTACGTGTTGAGTACGAATGTACATGGCGTGAAAGAAAAAAAGAAAGACCAAAGAGAATTTTTCGAGTACCACATTACAACCATTGATCTAAATAATATAGTACTTGGTCCGTTTAACTTTACAGCTAAATGTGACAATGCCTGTGCCCCACGTGTAATGTAAGTTGCATTCTGCACCTCGCATATATTCATATCAAAATTGAATTTTCAATTTTATCTTTTAAAAGATATGCATTCTGAATTGTGTCGTTTAGAATGTATTCTGAGAATGTATATTCTAAATTATATTTTTAAATCAGAAAATATATTCTAAAATTCATTAATATATTTTGGATTACTAGAAATATATTTCAAAATATACATTCTGAAATATATTACGGATACAATCTAAAATATATTTATTGAAGAACAAGTTTGGTATTTCTTCCCGTTCGAGCAGATTTAAAAGGAGCAGATTTAAAAGGAATGGAGTGCATAATACAATACCCATAATATAATGTTGGACTCAACAAAATATCACAAGACAACTGTGACGGAATAAAAAGCAAGGCAATTGCTTACTGCACCCCCACATTTGCTTACTGCACCCATCAAAATATCATAATGTCAAATATCCTTGTCAGAAGAAGAGTGGTGCAGTGGATGCCGTTAAGTGGTGTGAACGTTTTTCGACGATCATGGTGGTGGGTGCTGCAAAAAAAACTTCTCTGGCAACGTCATTATGAGTCAGAGGTAAATGGCTTTTGCTTTCGCATTATATAGGAGATGCAGAGTGGGTATAAGGTTGTTTGAATATTCGTATCATGAGAATAGATTTCGAAAAATGAATTCCATAATGGATTTGTGTGAAATACTTTATGAAAAACATTTTTCGTAATAAGTTTTTGTATTATGAAAAATATTTTTCAGAAGAGGGAGTGTGAGGATCGGGTTTTGTATTATAAAAAACGTTTTCCGTAAAAAAATTTTGTATTATGGAAACATTTTCCATAATACAAAACCCTCTTACAAAAAACATTTTCTATAATACAAAAACTTTTCACGGACGTAAGATATTTCACACCCCTAGTCTCTTCTGGAAAACTTTTTCCGGAATACCCTAACCTCTTCTGTCTTCATTAATAAGGTTATAAATGTTCGTTTATATATTTTAATAAGATGCAGAAAGTAAATATGGGGGTGCAGAAAGTAATTTCGAAAAAGGAAATACGTGAACACGACTTCGGGCCTCTAAATTCTAAATATATGGCGTGAGATATTGGATTAAAGACAGCTCCACTTCCATGTCTTTTTTCTGTACTCCATAAATTTTTAAAATTCCTAAAATAACCTTAAGTAAAATATGTCATGATTTAATTACCCTCATGTACCTTCATATCTTAATTTCACTCTACACTTCCAGTAAATGCGCCGGGTACACAGTGAAGGTGTGGGGGTAAAATGAAGGTATAAAGGCATAAGTTACATAAGAGTAATTGAGTCATTACATAGGTTATTTTAGGAATTTAAAAAATTTATGAAGGTGCAGGAAGAGGGCATGGATGTGGAGGAAGAAGCCGTCCAAAGCCTTAATGATTGCCCAATCAAATTGGGGCCTATGTCCAAAATGAGCCCGTCAAACATCGAACCCACGAGACACAACCGGTGTGCATCCTGAACCGGGTTTAACGAACAAAATTGCTTGCTACGAAGAAGCTAGTAAGAACAAAGATCTGAACCGAGATCGGAGAGGAGGAAGAAGAAGAATAAGAAATAGAGAATGGGAACGACGGTGGCGGGTCTAGCGCCGGGTCTTTCTCGGAAGCTGAAGAAGGTTCTCGAATCGAGGATCGACACGCCTGATCTCTTGTCTTCACTCAACACACTCTCTTCCTTCTACGACGAAAACACTCCTCAGGCGCGTCGCAACCTCCGATCCACCATCGAGAAGCGCTCTCTCTCCATCAACCGCGAATTCCTCGACGCTTCCCATGCCGCGCAACTGGTAATTACTCTTCCACCTCGATCTTGTAAATCTTCTCTCTTCGCTTCATCGCTTGCTTCCGCTGTACTGATCCGGTTCACTTCTTTCTGCATTTTTTTTTTTGTTAGGCCTTGGATAGCGTGGAGAGGGAGGTCGATGCTCTCGCCGAATGCTGCGACAGGTTTAGATTTCTGTTTCGAAGGCTTCCTTAGTTGCAATTTGTTATTTGCGTGCTTATCATAAATTGACGCGTGTGTGCTTGATGCCAAATGATGTTAAGTTTCGTTGCTTAGTAGAATGCTATCGAGTTCATTCGCTTCTGCTTCGGTCGGAAGTTCTTATGTGGATCCTAATCGCTGTGTCGTGGTAATTGACTGTGAGATATGAAACTAGCACATTGCTGGAAGTTCTTAGTAGGGCTCAAATATCAACTACTGCTGAAATAAGTATCCAAAAGTCGAAATGAGACAATTTTGGAAAACTGGACTTATTACTCCTAGATCATTTTCCATCTTGATAAAGAATATACGCAGTAGAAGCATGGTAATAGTATGGCTACGGGTGTGGATTTTACTATACTAGTTTCCCAAATACAAGTTCATACCCATTTTTATCCCTATCTTTATCTCTATACCTATTCCCATCCCTATTTCTTTAAGGAAACATGATATTATAAAGGATTCAATGTCGCAAGGATATGCATTTTATTTTCTTCCGTCAAAAGTATACACATTCTATTTTCTTCAGTGTCAACTTTAAGGAAAGAAATTATAATTCCATAGATATTAAAATAGAGCATCAAATAACAATTGCATATACGTCAAATAGTTATATAAAATAGTAAAGAAATTTCATGATAGTTACAACTTTTGTTATTTTAGCAAATGTTGTGAGGGAAAGTAGCTCGGGATTCAAGTGAACTTGGTGGATATAAAATGAATTGAAGTGTTGAGGGAGAAAATGAAAAATTGTGTAGAAAAAAAAAATGATGAAACAAAACAGATGATGAAATAGAATAATGAAAATAAGTTTTTTAAGTTACTTAATAAACTAAGAGTGTTTTACTAATTTAAGATGGGAACGAGGACAGGACAGGTATGTACATACTTATTTCTGTTCCTTTCCTGATTTGAAAAATTAAGTATATTACCCATAACCTGCTCGGTTAATATGGGAATTCTTTGTCATAATCAAGACGAAGTTTGGTACGAGTTTATTTGTCATCCCTACATGATAAGTATATTCGCCAAAAGATGACCTTAGTCAGGCTTGTATAATGCAGTTAGGAGTTAGTTTCGTTGTGTCCTAACATTCAATGTTTTAGAACTCTCTTAATCACTTATTTCTATAGTTTTATAACTCGGATGCATTTTATGCTCCATATGCAGAAAATAATTTAAAAAAAGCTATAATTAGGAACAAAATTAGGTTGCTCAATGCTGTAGTGTGTGTCTAGAGTTCTGGTTTGATGTAAAATGATTCCTATCACTTCATACGAAGTTTTCGGATAATTGGGTGGTTTGGGTGAAAAATTTGCTAAATTATTGTACAAGGAAGGCAGTTCCACACTGGCAAGCACATTAGAGCTGCGTATGGTTTGTGATAAAAAAGATTTAATTTTTGTATTTGATATGGAATTTAGCTTGTGATTCTCAATTTTGGTTTAGCCGCACAGCTCCATAATAACTAGTTTGTGAGTCATGTCTGTGTGGTACTACAGCACTCTGTTGGGGTTAGGATTTTAAATTTTGCCTCATAACTTATCAATTTTACATTTGAAAATTGAAACTGTCTCATTGTTCTCTCGAAGAGAATAAATTCTTTGTTTTGGTACTGATATAACTTGAGGTTTTATACTTTTACAGGATAGCAAAGGCTTTGAACAGTTGTAGTGCTAGCACTACTGACATTATCAGTACCACAGAGAGGCTCAAACAGGAGCTTGAAACTACCACACAAAGACAAGAGATTGTAGCATGTTTCTTACGCGATTATCAGCTCTCCCCTGAAGAGGTTTAAATGATTGTTTTATGACTTGAACTGTGGTGTGAATTAAATGAAATACTTGTATTATAATCTTGCTTACAATTAGTTGTTGATTATCTGTAGATAAACGCACTTAGAGAAGAGGAGCTGAATGAAAACTTTTTCAAGGCATTATCTCATGTCCAAGAGATTCATGCCAATTGCAAAGTATTGCTAAGGACACATCATCAGGTAATCTTCTTGTCATCTCTATCCCCCTATTTGTGTGTTGTGCCATACTAAACCTGCTGTTGGCAATCTGAATTCTGAATCCAAATTGTGTATATAATTACGGGTTTAATTTTGAATACTAGTCATTCTCTGAGGCAATATTTTCTCTTGTTGACTAAGTGATTATAGTTATGCTAGCTCACTATGCTGCAAAGTTGGTAATAGCGTTACAAAGATGAATGTGGAAAATATTATTGACAACTTAAAATGCTAGGATGTTCTATAAATATTATTCACTTTATATTTTATATCTGAGTTATAAATGACCGAAGCAACTAAGTCTTTGTATTTCTTCATTTCAAGAATTGTTTTGTTGTGCGCCGTTTACTTTTCTGTGACAATTTCCACTTTATATTATTTTTTTCTGTCAGGTTTTCCCCAAACTTAGCTGCTACCTTATTCATTTAAAATAAAATTGCAATGTTATTAAATTAAGGAATTTCATTGCAGCGTGCTGGTTTAGAGTTGATGGACATGATGGCTGTTTATCAAGAAGGAGCTTATGAACGCCTATGCAGGTGAAGATTCATCTAGTTCAGCTCATATGGCTAGAACATGAATTGTATTTTATCTGTGAGTTACTACAAGTATGAAGTGTGAATTTTAATCTCTTTATTGTTGATATAGATGTCAAGGATAGATATTTGTTTCTTTGTACTAAGATCAACTAGATTTATAATATATATAACTACTTATAATTTTCATTTCTAGGTGGGTTCAGGCTGAATGTAGAAAATTGGGGGACACTGACAATCCGGAAGTTAGCGAGCTTCTGAAAACAGCTGTGCGTTACCTCAGGGAAAGATCTGTCCTTTTCAAATATTGTGCAGAAGAGGTAATTCTGTCATGGATTTAATGGACTGGCTCTAAAATTGATAATTCTTGTTTTTTTGGGATTTCAAATTTGCCATCTTCCATGTTAGTATGGAGAGATTTTGCATTCTGAAGCATGTTATGTTGCATCATCTATTGGTGTCGATTATAAAAGGTTGCTAGTGGACCTCGCATCATAATAACATATAAAGAATATTCTTATTCTCAAATTATGGAAACTTGGATTCCTTAGCTTGTGCATCAGAAATTATTGATTTACTAATTTTGCAGGTTGCCAATATGAGACACAATGCACTATTTAGAAGATTTATAAGTGCTCTTACACGTGGAGGACCTGGTGGATTGCCTCGACCAATTGAAGTTCATGCTCATGATCCACTGCGATATGTCGGTGATATGCTAGGCTGGTTGCATCAGGTACGACATGAAAGGCTTGTGGATGAATGCTTGAAGCCTCTTCTGAGTGCTATTATTCTGCCATGGCTTATTTGTTCATCATATGTTTTTTTGTATGTATGCAGGCCTTAGCATCTGAACGTGAACTTGTAGCTGTGTTACTTGATCCAGATGCTATTGTTGATTCTGGACCAAAGCAATTCACCAACAACACTGAGAATGGCTCTGGGAAGACAGAGTCTGATTTGATGTTTGTTCTTGATAGAATTTTTGAAGGAGTATGTAGACCGTTTAAATTGAGAGTTGAACAAGTGTTGCAGTCTCAACCAAGTCTTATAGTATCCTACAAACTCAGTAATACACTTGAATTTTACTGCTACACTGTGAGTTGTCTCATCTTCGTCCCTTTTTCTTGATTTTAGTTATCCCATATGTTTATATATTTTTATGACTTCTCATGGTCTTATAGATCTCAGATTTACTTGGGCGAGAAACTGCACTTTGTAATACACTATGGGCACTGAAAGATGCTGCTCAGAAAACATGTTTTGATATTTTGAAAGTTCGAGGGGAAAAGCTTTTGCGGTATCCCCCACTTGTTGCTGTTGATCTTTCCCCGCCACCAGCAGTGAGGGAAGGGGTATCTGTACTTCTTGAAATAATTGAGACCTACAACAGCATGATGGTTCCTGCTTCTGGCCAGAAACCTGCTTTTGGTCCAGTTGTATCTGCTATACTGGATCCAATAATTCAGGTATGCTTCTCAATCTGTTACCTGTATTTGATAATTGATGGCATAATCATTCTGTGTAGTCATGAAAGAAAATGATGTGAATTTGTAAATATTATTATAAAATTTGACCTTGGTAATATAATATGGTCACTTAGATCATTTGAAAATATTTGTGCTTGACATTTTAGCTATACATGACACCTACAATGCATGAATACAATACGAGTATTGAATACGGCATGTATACAACACGGCGATTCTTCTCTTCTTAAAAAGTATATAATATGATACTTTAAAGTATGTATTTATGCATATATAATTCACAAAATAAAATAAATGTTATTGTAATTTTTTAAGAAACCATATTAAAATTGAAAATCATCATTAAATATTATCCAAGTCAAACTTATGAAACTCAAATGTACATATAAATTATAGTTTTATACAAACAAGTGGTGAGAGTGAGAGTGGCTTCTATTAATATTTGTTATCACAGCACTTGTTTTATAATTAAGAGGTACTCAAATATCAATTCCTAAAAATGATTTCATGGAATAAATGGCAAAGATTATGTATTTTATGTATGTTTAATGTTTGGAAATATATACAAATGAAAATTATGATAGTTATATGTACTAGTGGAACGTTATATATGAGGCTAGTTTAGGAGAAAGGGGTTGGGGTGTGGGATCTTTGGTTCGTGTTGTCTTCTTTAACATGGGTAATAAATAAGTGGCAGACCCTCGCTGATTAAGCCTTTTGTTGGATTAAGGTTTAACCAAAGGACAATAAGAATTCATAATACAGGACTATTAGTTGTACCAAAAAGCAGCAGTTCTAACTTACAAGCACTCTTTCAACGTATATTAAGCACTCTTCTAATTTTAATTACTGACACTGTACGGATACGTATTTTAAAATTATGTAAGTGTATCGGTGTCAGATACGTCCTTGACACGAAAACGTTGGCCTGATGAACATATCAGTGCATCACAGTATGACATAGTTAGTTGGCGTAAAATTCAGATATAGAAGTGCTGCCCTTGGATTCCAACATATTTTTTTGTATGAAGCTTCAGAATTTTCTTCTGGGCTGATGTGAGCTAAATTCTACTGCCAATGATGTCTTAAATGACTGTAGGTTTGGACTGCTAGTTAGTTATTTAGTTACTATTTAGGATTCTTTTTTCTGTAATTTGGGTTTTTGATTTTGGGTTATACTTTTAGGAATTTTTTAGGTGTCTGGTAAAGCTTAATTTTGGGAGAAATAATCACGCCTGTTTTTTAAAAAGTTATCATAGAAAGTTGGCTAAAATAAGCAATTGTGTCTTTCAAAGTTGAACCAAGTTGGCATCTTTATATTTAGCAACTGTCTAACAATAGGCCTTGCTGTAGACGCTTGAACTATTTGGCTTTAGAGTGATAATAATCAATTTTTTATTCGAACAGTATTTGATATTGTATTATAGGAGTGCTCTAGGTTTGTTTTCCCTTTGTTCCCTACAGTAAAACATTCCAATTTGAAGAGAGATCTAGATTATCGTTGTTCATTTTCCGTGGCTGTTATTTTAGTGAATCATTGGAGATCAGAGCTTTAGCTTCCTATTTGTTGCAGATGTGTGAACAAGCAGCGGAGGCACACAAGTCAAAAGGAGCAGGCCTCTCGTCAAGGAGGGGTAGGACGAGTTCTGATTCTAATCAACATACTAAATCATCAGTGGACGCAATTTTGTCAAATAGTAGCTCTGCTTCATCTTCACTGGTCCGTTCTTGCTCCTCTTTTTTTTTACATTTAACTTAATTTTCCCTTCTCTTTTGAGTTTTGCAGATATTTGCTTCTCGTAGGATTTTAGTGTTTTTTTTTTTCACTTTAACAAACTTCTGCCTTTGCTATAAACTTTATTCCTCTGCATTTTAATAAATTTTTATTCCCATTTTGTAAAAAAATAAAGAGAGAATGCTATTGGGCACTAATTAAGAAAACAAAAGTGGAAAGTATTCAATAGAAAAGAAAGAAAATTACGTATTGAAAATGCAGATGTCATGTAATACTTTTATAAGTAAATAGAAACACTTAATATATTTATATTTCTTAATCAGTGTCCTTAGTGTACTCTTTAGTAAGACAATATAAATCCCAATGATCTGCAGTTGTTTGTGTTTGTATGTGCTATATTCATTTGCCATGTTGGTGCATGAGTCTATCTATACCTCCTTTTAAAATCAGCCCCACGAGCAATTAAATGAAAACTTTATTTGGAATCTAGAGCCTGAAATTGAAGTAATCTGTAATTTTACTGGAAATTTTCTAAGAGAAATTCCATGTCATGTTGTGAATGTATAATCTTGTGGACCAACAAATATAGTTCCGTACTCCATTGTTCCAGGCAAGTGAAAGGAATATGGGAGAACTTAAACATATATGTAATGTATCCAATCTTTATAAAAAAAATTTAAGTTCCTTGTGGAAGTTTTATGCAATAGAATATCTTTTAGTTCTGTGTGACATTTGCCTTAACGCGTGCCATGTGTTGACAGACTAGTGAAACCCCTTCAAAGATCTTTCTCATTAACTGCTTGTGTGCCATTCAACAACCTCTATCTGGATACGAGGCTGTCGCTGATTACGTGAATAGACTGGGAGCGATGATAGATAATCACTTACGTGTTCTTGTGGAAAAAGAAGCCGAAGCAATCTTAAGAAGATGTAATTTATCAGAAAAGATGCCTCACTTGCGGAATTCAATCCAGAAGGAAGGGGGGAATGAAGTGGGTACCCCATTGGCTGAGAGGGAGGACAGTAGTCCAGCCATTCTTTCGGAGTGTTTGAAAGCTCTGTTTGGCCTTATTTTGGGAAGTGAAAGTTCCCTGCCGGAATTTGAGCAGATGCAGGTTCCCAGATTGCGTTCTGAAGCTTCTATTGGCGTAGCCAGGTCGTTGGCCGAAGCTTACGAGCTTATTTATAAGGCTATTATGGATCCGAAAAATGGTTATCCGGACCCCAGGGCGTTGGCAAGGCATCCGCCTGATCAGATAAGAACTATATTAGGAATATAAGTTTTGTTTTGCTTCATTTATTTGTTTAGCTCCGATCTCTTGTTCAATATCTTCATTTTGTTTGTTAATTACGTATATAAACTCTCTCATTTTGGATTGTACTGCTCTACTATTAAATGTTTCTGTAATCTACTATTAGCCTTTGAGATGCTATATTGGAATCTTTGGTTGTTGTTGATGAATATAATTTCATTAAAGGTGATCTGTGTTATAAAAGTTCCCTTGGTACAATACTTTCTTATAGTAGCTAGGGATCTTTGCACCCCATGACGACTACCTACACCCCCTACTAATCGTAAAAAGACTAAAATATCCGTAAGTTGTAATTTAATCTCCAACCTTAATTCTCCCTTACCTTCATTCTACGTTTTCTCTCTTGTTCGCTGCACCACTCCCTTGCTACACCCACGCCGCTACTACTCTCTATTGTTGCACGCCTTCTATTGTCGAGCATTGGTGATGGGAGTCTTTTTTTTCTTCAACAACTTTTTCTCAAACCATGGATCGCCGTTTTAGGTAATTTGGTTTCTTTTTACCTTTTGGGTTGGCTAATCTGGAAAATTCATCAATTGCTCAATCCATAACCTTTCTGGAAAAGGAAGGTGTGTGTTTATGTAATGTTTTAGATTAGTAATTTCAAAATATCTTTTCAGATTACTCGATCATGTTTTGGATTTTCTAGAATGCCTAATAGAATACCTAATACGGAATGTATATTTAACATTTTAGATTAGATGTTATGGAAAGCAAATAATGTGTTCTGGAAGGCCTAATCTGAAATATATATTTCAGATTCTCAATTATACATTCTGAAAAGTATATTTGTATTTCGCAATGCTTAATTTGAAGTATATGTTTCACAAATAGTGTAGGATATATACTGTCTGGAAAGCTTGTTTTGAGACCATAAGTCAAAATTCTTGTTCGACGTCATCCTAGAATGAGGTGATTTACAAACCTGTGCGACGACCATTTAAAAAAAAAAAAAGGTCTATTAGTTAGCCATTCAAATCTTTTGAACCTACAGCAGGGTAACCAACTTTAAATCATCACAAAAGCTCGTTAGAATCCTTAAGCTTGTAGCAACTGACTACAAACTAGCAACTAATTGGAAAAAAAACGCAATCAAAAGCAAGAAAATTGACAGAAGGAGGAGAAACCATTGAGATAAATCATGAAAGATAGAATGGTTATTTTAAAAATTATGGGATACAAGAAGAAAAACATAATTAGGGTTAATTTGGTCCATTTTGAGTTTTTTTTTTCTGTTTTAATTTGGCCCACTAGTATTATGTTTACGGTATTAATCCACGTAACATTGTTTACTTTACACAGTAAGTAATATTTATAATGAGAATTCAACTTCTATTTTTTTAAAAACCTGAAATAAAAAAATTTAAAATTTAAAATATAATAATTAAATATTTAATATTTTATGACTTGTTTATAATTAAAATTTGTTTTCTGTAAAATTCAAATGATTGTTAGATATAATTTGATATTGGGATTTTGTTAAAAGAATATCAAGTTATTTGATAATAACAATTAGAAATTGAAATATTAATTTAAATTAATTGGTTGAGTCCATTTATAATTAAATATATTAATATAAAATTAAATGTATTGTAATATCTTGTTTGCAATAATTAATTGATGTTATAGATTTAAATTAAAGAAATAGGTTCTAAGATATATTTCGATAATAATTATATCTTAAATTCATTTTTTTAGAATATATAAGGAATTTATATTCGTATCACATAATTGGTAATAAAAGTTGAAAATATATTTTATATTTTAAATTTTGGTATAATGGGATTTGCAAATTTATTTCATTGAAGTAAAATAATACATTAAAAAAAAGCGGTTTAAAATGAAAGATAAATAATATAATAATTAAAATTATTATTTTTAAAATATTAATAAATGCTTAATAATTTAAATAAATTTGTTAAATTAATTATATAAATATATTAAATTAAGTTGGGATAAGATTGTTATAAGGAACTAATTAATGTGTTTAAAAATAAAAGTGATTTATATTTAAACTTCATTTTACAAAAACCACCACTTCTCTAACATATTTTTTTTCTTTGCCTTTTCTATAGAACGAGGAAATGTTTGTGCATCTTTTCTTATAAGAAACTACTTTAGTAGTGATCATGGTGGAAGGTAAAATATTTATGTTTGATTAAAAATTGTTTTTCAGTAAGTTTTTCTTTGACCTTTTTACTTGAGTTAGTTTTTGGAATTGGTTGCATGTGTTTTGTCCTGACATGTGTTGCTTCCAGGACAAAGATGAATTTTCATTGAAGGGCATTGATCAGAGTATGTACATGTTTAATTTGTTCTTGGAAATAAAGAAGTTAAGAGTTTAAACTTGAGTAAACAAGTTTTGACAGGTAAGGGAAGTTGATATGGTACCAATACGTGGTTCAAGTATATTCAAATTGTTGGAATCATGAGAAGAATGTTTGGTAATAATGGTGAAGATGTCCATAGTGTGATATGATTAGATGTCTTTTTCTAAACAATTTGGCTAATTTGGCTAGTTATGTGTGGTATGTTTGAGATATTAAAGAGTTAAAAAGTGTTTAAAATAGAATTTTTGTAGTTTGAGTAAATAAATTTTAAATGAGTTATATTGTATACTTAATAATTAAAAGTTTGAATATGTCAATTGACTCAAATTGGTTTAAGTTATTGTTATTTTAGAACAAAATACTTCATCTTAGGTATAAGAAATGAAGAAAAAACTCAATTTGGACTAATTAGATAACTTGTTATATTTTAAAGAATTTCTAAATTATACAAAATTGTTGGGTGATCAAAACCCTCACTAGGCAAAATTTAATTAATTGAAAATCTGAGAGTTTTGGTAGTTGGGAGAGTAAGTGGGCAAGCCTAATTTTGTTGGACAAAATTCAATTAATTCAAAACTTTTGAGTTTTGGTCGTTGGGTAAGTCAATTCTCACTAAGCGAGATTTTTTTATGAAAACTTTGGTCATTGGGTGACTAAAATTTGTTTGACAAACTGGCGTCTTTAGTTAGACGGGCATAGTGGTAGCTGAGCGAATTATAACATGTACTTGATTCGTTGGATGAACAAAAGAGTTAGTTGAGCCAAGTAGTGTTTTCAAAATTTAAAAAAAAAACATGTTTTAAATGTTTTTAAATGCTACAATTTGTTTGTCTTTCATCAAATTATTATATTGTTGATCATTATATTGGGTTGAATGTTATTAAGTATGATAAATGATTAATATATTATAGTATTAATAATTGAATTGAGATTAAATATATGTAATGAGAAGGTATAATGTTAGCAATATAATATAATATATGATTTGTTTTAAACATATTTATTTTTTAGATAGAATATTGAATTGAGATTAAATATATATGATGAACGGGTATGATGTTATGAATATGATATAATATATTATTTATTGTAAACATAGTTATTTTTGAGATAGAATATTATGATGAGATGTATTGAATTGAGGACTTATAAAATAGATATCGGTGACTCTATTGATATTAGAATCACATGTAGGAAAAAGTATCAAGTTGTATGAGTCAAAGGAGATTTCTATAACCTAATCTATGGTGTGAAAAGAGTTTGTATAGTTGGTCATTTGGATTTACCTTGTCAGATGTGTAGAAAATGTTCCTATTAATGTAAATAATAGATATAAATTTTTGAATCAAGATATATGAAGTGTTTATGATAATTAATGTGAATAATATCCTGACAAGAGATGTGGAAAGTGTAATGATAATTAAATATTTTCTAATATTAATTAATTAATAATTAAGATTGTATTTATTAAGAAATAAAAATAATTGAATATAATATACAAGTATGATTTAATATATATACTTCTATAAAAAATTTAAAACTCTAACTTATATTATTGTGTGATTATATTATTTGTCAACTAGAATAATAATGTGTTATACAAAAGCATATAAAGTTGTAAGACGACATCTTAATAAAAGTAAACTGAAATAGATAAAAAGAACTTATATTTTATAGTTATTATTTTTTTCAAAATATATATATATATATATATATATATATATATATATATATATATATATATATATATATATTGTGTGTGATATTTTTATAATATTTATAAATTAATGTATTTATTTTTTTTTTTTTTTATATTATAATTTTTTTA
>Ga0099825_1006149_pt1 | contig 15144 bp, 12 predicted proteins | sample SiratroredBW_FD_76838 | JGI IMG/M metagenome (GOLD analysis project Ga0099825, IMG submission 76838) | Root nodule microbial communities of legume samples collected from California, USA - Siratro red BW | ecosystem: Host-associated > Plants > Roots > Nodule | place: USA: California | collected... | reverse complement strand
TTTTTTTTTTTGTTGGTTGATTTTTTTTTTATATTTTTTACTTAATTACATAAAAAAATAATTTCAATAGAGAAATGTAATTTTTTTTTTTTTTTTTTTTTTTTCTAAAAAGAACAAAAAAGAATCAAGCTTATTTTTGTGAAATAATTAAAAGCTACATGTAATGATACAGTTTGTTTAGCTTATTTTATGTGAATTAATCTATTATTTTTTATTTTCACCAGAGTTTTTGAAGTAAAAAATAACTCCGACTAATCGTTACCATTTTTTTTTCTTTTTATCAGGAACGAGGATCGTGTGATTTTTGTGATCATATGGAATTTTATGTTTATCGCCTTGGTTGCTTCTCGAGTTCGTTATGTAGCAAGAGAATAGAAGCAGTTAACGTCACTTACAACAATTACAGTTCTTCCAATCATTTGGATATTTGGATATTTGTGACTTGAGACTACGTTTAGCATGTTTCGGTGATGGTTGGAATATATCGTTAGATAATATACCGTCATACAAACTTTTCTAAAACTTAAGTTTGTAAATTTTCTCTTTTGTTAAATGAACAAAGATAAAAAGAAGAAAAAAACATGTTAAGATTTTTATACTGATTTCTCGACATCACAAATTATTTATAGTTCTCTGACAATAGATTGAGTCACTTTGCATATTATTGTTCTAAGATAAATAAATAAATATTATTTATTTGGATCATAATCGTTCAAAATTAAGATGGAGTATTATTTGAAAGATAATTATTTTTAACTAAAATTAAGTATTATTTAGAATGTTTTAAATTTTAATATTATTTTAAATATAATTATTCTTATTTAAAGAGAGTAAATTTTGGAATTTAATCATTTTTGCGCTAAAAATATATATTATTTCGAATAAAACTACTTTTTGGCTATAATTCGGTTAAAATAGAAAGATTTACGTAGAATGTGATCTAAAAACTAGAGATTTGTTCAAGTATTACCTTATTGCATATATAGAAGTTATTTTATAAATTGTTAATGAACATGAATAATCCTTTATAATAATTGGAAGCTTTTAAGATTTTTTTGACTTAACATAGAATGTGTGTGACTTTTATGATAACCCTTTGGAACATGGCACAAGAAAAAAAGTTTTATAGGCTTAGGCAAATAACTTTATTTATTATTTTGACCAAAGTGTTAGACTTGACACAATTGACTGAATTTGTAGAGTTGACATCTTTCCTTCTTTAGAGAAGTTGTTTGCTTGAAGTAACTTTAGCATGCTCTTCAAGTTGATAAGGCGTTACGAGATCTTCTTGAAAGAATAAAGTGTCTAATTCATGCAATCACAAAATAAATATTTAAATCTTGATATGTGCTATGAAATAATTAAAGCTTGTGTCTGTCACACAAAGTATATACTTATTGCTTGCTTAAGTAAAAACTTATTTGAATAAGTGTAGTGTTTGTTCAAGTAAAAGCTTATCAGACTATACATGTGCACAACACTTGCGTTTGTCAAGTGAAAAACATATTAAACAACGCTTGCATTTGTCAGGTGAAAAACATATTAAACAACGCTTGCATTTGTCCATCCACACAACTTCCGTTTGATAGGCTAGATTGAATACTTTGCATTTGACATGATCTAATACACATAATTTATGTTTTATAATTTAGTTGTTTAAACATACAATCAAAACCAAACATATGGTTTATTGAATTTGAATCTAACAATCTTTCCCTTTTCTTATTGTGCTTACAACAACAAAGTTTAAACATAAACATTTCAAGATAAAGTTTCATGAGATAAGTTTTTCATAAAATATTTTCAATATAAAGACGATAAAGTAGTGTAGAAAAAGGTTTTTATTTTATTCTTGTAAGTTTTCGTTCAAACAGACATTGTGTGTTGAGTTTTGTAGAATCTTTAGCTAAACTCCTCATTAGCTTAAACTTTTCTTTTTCTATCTTTTATCTTCTTTCCTTTCTCCCCTTTTAAGCTTTAAACTTGTCAAGCTTTAAATCTTCTTTAACCTTTAAACTTTATCTTCATCTTTTTTTTTTTCCTTTGAAGGACCATTAAGAAAAGAACTTGAGCTAAAGGATGAATACTTTCTCACTTGACTGGAACTTTCTTCTTTTGGAGGGTTTGGAGAACTTTAATCATCTTCTCCTTTCTCCCTTTAGTAAGGGTCCTTAATGTGTCCGATGATTGCCTGATAAGTTTCAATTGTACAAACTTAATCATAACAATTAGTACAACATAGACAATTCCATTGTCTAGTCAAATTGACAATTTTTTTTGCTTCAATCAAAGCATCTTACTGTATATACGATCTGGTTTTGTCTGAGGATATTGCATTTGAAGATATTATGTAGGGACCTTAGACATGTGATTAGGTATGGGAACATAGACCTTTCGTCCCTTGTTTATGTCTAACATTTACTGTTAAGCATCAATCTTTGTTTGTTGACCTTTCTTAGGTTCTTTCTTGTTAGTTCTAGATGATTGTCTTTTGTGTTTGCATCTAATAGTAGGGTGTTTAGATTTACCACAGTGAAAGAAAACAACCTTAACATGCTTATGAATATGCATTTTACCTTTTAAGCCAATATCAAACTTATTTTATGTTTGTCTAGCATTTGAGGAGATGACGTTTAGAGTTACGAGCTTTCAAAAAAAATTTCAAAATCATGCTTACAACATGCAAGTTTTTCCTCCTTGTTTTTAATTTTTAAAGCATCACATACATTAGTTTTTTTTCAAAGTATCACATGACGTCTTATTACATGCAGCTAGATCTAGCTTGAGAATTTTTTAAATGAATTATTGTTTTAAATTCACATATTGCTTAGAGATCTTGTCACAACTACTAAGAAGATCTCCATAAGATAGAACATCTTCATCAGATGATGAGTATGATGAGTTTGATGTGATGTCAAAGAACGAAGGGTTAAGGTTAAAGTGTACCTCATTTTCTATGTCTGCCATGAGACATAGATTTGCCTTAGAGTTAGAATTTTAGTATGAATAGTCCCATGTATTTTTCAGACTTTTCTTCTTCATCTTCAGGCAACTTGTCATTGTGTGCCCTACTTGTCTGCATCCATAGCATATGACCTTATGATTTTCCTTCCTCTTGTATGTAGAGCTTCTACTGCCTTGATCTTTTTGTTTAAGTATCCACTTAAACTTTATTGACAACTTGAATATCTATTCATTAGTTAAGTTGTTACACTCAACATCAAAAGTATCGTTTTCCTCATCTAGAGCTTTATGAACTCTAGTTATCTTTTGTTTAAGCTATGTTTTCTTATAGGTGACTTTGCAAGTAGACCTTAGTCAAACGATGTTGAGACTTCCTTTTGTTCGCGATCTTGGTGATGCACCTAATGCATTCAAGATTCTTATAAGCTTGTCCCACGTGAGTTTTTCCAAATCTATAGCCCTTGTGATGGTCGTTGTTTTAGGCTCCTTCATCTTTGACTTGTTGTCCAACAACTTTAGGTTGATTTGCGCCATAGAGAAACTTAGTTCAAGAGTTTTTAGCACGTCTAAAAGATATGTGATTTTTATATTGATTTTATGATAACACATATTATGTCCAGTTCTCAAATAACAAATTAAGTTTCACTACGCAGACTATTGTTGTAAGATAAAAATGAGTATTATTTGAATCTTAGCCACTCTCAGTTAAACCTGAGTATCATTTGGATCACAACCACTCTTGACTAAAACGGAGTATCATTTAGAACCTAACTACTCCTGACTAAGATTGATTCTTATTTGGAATAGAACTATTATTGGCCGAACACAATATTTTTTGGAACACAACCACTTCTGGCTAACACATTGAGTATTATTTGGAATCTAGTCACTCTTTTGAGTATTGTTTGAACAATAACCACTACTTACTAAAACCTCAAGGTTTACAAAGAATGTAATATAAAAGATCACAGATTCACTCACTAGAAAGAGGAAGCATCTTATGATGTATACAAAGGTTATTACTCTTCTAGATTGTCAATGAACACGAATGATGTTCTTTCTCACAACTACAAGGCTTGAAAGCTTTTAAGATCTTGTACATGTTCTTATAGCAAGACTTTTATCAACCTTTCTTCTTCAAAGAGATGTTTTATATAAAGAGTATGAGAAAAAAGAAAGTCGTTGCACATCCTTTATAGTTGTTATGAGAGTCTTCTACTATTGCTTCTTCTTGCATTTGAGTATGCTTGAAGCTTCAAGAAGCATTAAATGTTCTTTGACTTAACATTGAAAGTGTGTGGCTTCTATGGTAACACCTTTGGAGCATGATAGAGCTTCACAAGTCTGGGTAGGTAGCCTAATTCCTCAATGTTGACATCTTGTCCTTTCTAGCAAAGTTGTTTGCATAAAACAATTTTTAACATGTTCTTTAAGAGATGTTTGATGTTGATAGAGCATTGTGGTATCTTAAATGTATGACAAAGTGTATAATTCTTACAATCATAAAATAAACATTTAAAGTTTAACATATTGCCAAATAAAGATATTTATTGTCTAATTTTATTTCATTAAGTACACCTCTTTGCATCACTTCAAACAAAAGCTTATTAGATTAAACAAAAGTAAAAACTTATTTGATAAAGTACACTCACAATGCATTTGCACACCGCTTGTGTTTGTTTGCTGAAACACATTAAACATCATTCATCATTTGCGTCTATATAGCCATACAATTTGCTTTGATGAGTTAAATTGTATATGATTTAATTACACTTTATTATTTTACATTGGCAAGTTCTTGATAGCTTTTACTTTTGGATTCCATTCTAGATGAGACTTTTGTATTAATGGAATCCAAAAACGTGATCTATTCTTTTTGGTTACTACGGGATTTGCTAGAGATGTTGTAATATAGTGGATAGAGTTTTCCTTGTCTAACAAATGTCATAAAAGTCATTGTCTCTCCATTCTAACAAGTTTGATTCTAAGTTTTTTTTTTACTGGTTTAACCTTATTTTGAATTGCACAGGAATGTATGGTTTGAAAGAATAACATAATCTCCATATATTGATCGATGAACATTATCTTCATTTTATGATGATATTGTTCCAACATCTCTTACATTACTTTAGCATATAAATAAATCTCTTTAAACTTATTCATCTTCATATAACTTTAATAAGTTAATTTTTTTTTATAATTTTAACTTAATCTAAATAGGTCATACTCATCTCTCTGTCCATATATTTCACATAAAGTATTTTTAGCATATAAATAAATATCCTTAAACTTATTAATCTTCATATAACTTTAATAAGTTAATTTTTTTTTATAATTTTAACTTAATCTAAATAGGTTATACTCTTCTCTCTGTCCATATATTTTAATAATAATTTTTCACATAAAGCATTTTTAGTCTACAATCGCAATACAAAAGAAACAAAATCACTCAAGACTAGTTACAATGACTTAGAAGACTAGTTACAATGACTTAGAAGATGAATATAAAATTTATCTCTAGTCTCTGAGTTTTCTAACAAAATATTTTGACATGCGCAGATAATAAAATGAAAGCTCTAGTGAAAATAACATAATTCTATCACTTAATATTATGTGATAAAAGAAACTGAAAAAAAAACGATTATTAAATTGAAAAATAATTATTAGATTTCATTTACTGTATGCCAATGCAAGGAATCACCTAGGCCATCTCGCAAGGACACAAATAAAATAAATTTAATCCATTAGTAGACTATAAATAGGGTATTCTATACGTAATTAATGAAATATGAAAATCAATTTAAAATTAAACTAAAACAAAAGAATTTGGGGAAATGTAAACAAACGAACACATCAATCCAAGGTTTAATCAAAAGGAAAATGAATTATTGTTTAGATAATCATCTAGCATTTATTCATGAAATTGAAATCACAATAAAAAAAAATATGACAAATTCAAGAATATATTATGACTGATTTAGGTGATTGATTGATAACTTAACCTCTAACAAATCAAATTAATAAATCTTAATTTTATTTATATTAAAATCTAAAAGGGCATTCATAATCATAGAAGCGAATCAAGAATTGGAAACACGAAAGTAAATTGGAAACTCAAATTTGGATGAAATATTTGAATTGGTGAAGAAATTATCCAGTAAAGATTCAAGAACTTCAAGAATGGAAAAAGAATTCAGAGAAAACGAGCGAGAGAATGTGAGGGTGTTGTTCGTAACTAACTTTCTCTCCCTTTCGGAAAATATATTAGAGCTAATATATGGGTTTTATTATTAATTAAGCCCCATGCAGTTACCTTTCTAAAATTATTTTAATAGCTTAGTTTGATACTGATTTGAGTGAGTGATGTTCATTTTAAGATTAGAAGGTCAAAGTGTGTCTAAAGTGTTGAGTTTGCAATTTCAATCGTCATTTTAAATCTGAATAATCTAAATGAAGAATTTTAGTCATATTTTATTTTAAATTAATTAAATTTTATTTTAAATTAATTTTAACTATACAGGTAACTTTATAATTTTATAATTTCATTTATTAAGAAAATTTATTTTATCACTGGCACATATTATATCACTCCTAAATTTCAATAAGCTTTCTATTTATTTCTCAGATTTTTTCTTAATTCAAATACACATATTTTTTACTCAATTTTTATCTTAAATCTATTCTTTTTCATTTACTCAAATTCATCTTTAAATCTAAACACATCTATAATGTAATTTGTCTTATAAAAAATATTTTATAGATTAAAAAATTTAAAATAAAAACAATTCAAATTTAATATACTTGAATAATTTAAAATTTGTTAAATTTATTATTAAATACGAGGCTAATCAATTTAGAATGAATATGTAGAGAAGATGAAAGTTGTTATCTGTTAAACACGGTTATTACTTTGAGTGTCTTAAAATTTTAATTATGAGATTAAAGATAAATGAAGTGTGATCTATTTTCATAAAATTTAATTATATACTTCAAGAAATAAGATGAAAGTTGTTATTAAAAATTAATGATGAGATTATAAAATCAAATAACTACAAGAACTTGGATCTTAGTTAATCACAGTTATTACTTCTTTGAGGGTCATAAAAAGAATTAAAAAGATTAATTATGAGATTAAAGATAAATGAAGTGTGATTTACCTCCATAAAATTTTATTATATCTTACAATAAATAAGATAAGAAATCTCTGGTATACATATCTTATATGACTTGTAAATGGAAGTTGCCTATTAATTTTTATTTAATTATTTATTTTATTGGTGAATAAGGATGGTATGAAAAATAAAAATAAAAATAAAATAGAAGTAGAAAATAAATTTTGAAATATTAATATTTACTTTAAGTTACATTTAATTTTTTAGTTTTTTTAGCACACCTTATCTTAAAAGCTAATATTTTATAAGCAAAATATGCCTTTGTTTTCATGTCTTTTGCTTCTTAATTTCAAGTGAATTAAATAAGACGGGTTTTATTTTTTCCATTAATATCATTTTAATTAATAAAAAAAAATTCGTGTATAAAAAATTCTAAGATAAATAAGTCCTTTTCATGACTGAATTCTTGACAACATAAGCAACAAATTTTGGTGTTGCCTACTACAGTAGGACCGTTACCATATATACATTATTACAAAGCTGTATTTTTTGTCGGAAGGTGATAGTTTAGCATTAGATACAGTGACTTACTCTATTTAACACTAAAAAATAATATTATTTTATTAAAATATAATATTTTATTATAAAATTCAGAGTGAAATAGTATAATATTGTTAAGATAGTGTCAAAATAAAATTATTCTTTTTTTTCATATAATGATGTTGTTTCCACTGACAAATAAAAATTGATTATTCATTGTAAGAATATTTGGGATAGTAAAATTTTATATTTTATTAAATAATTAAACTGCAGCGACGATTTAGCTGACATAAAATGTAATTTAAAAATAATAATTTAAATAAAATACGAAAAAGCGTTATTTAGACTTAAAAAACAAAAATAATTCTTTTTGGGATTTTCTTTTTGAAATAATTTGGTTTGAATATGAAGGTAAGTTACATTACTACAACTGTAAAACTGTTTTCATACTAAAATAAAACTATAACACGCAAACACTTTTAGTGCGTAATAATAGATGAAAATGTTGTAGTAACATATTAAGACTTGTAAGTTTTTTATCTAATAATACATCTCTCTTAAAGATTTATGTAATAATATCTCTCTTCTCAAACACTAAAATTTTTAAATAATGTTGTTTATTAATGTTCTAAAGTTAAGATTGTTAGAATGATAACCAATATTGAAGTTAGAAGGAGGAAATAATAAGTATGGATCTTCTTTAACATTTAATAACTTTCCCTATTTATTAATAGTGTATTTTCAGTATATAGCTGAGAAATGGTAATGTATTTATTTTATAATATTAATGTATTTATGCGTTTGTAGTGCATAACTAAAGAACATTATTGACACTATCTCTTTAAAGTAATTAAGGTGCAGTTGTGTATTTCTTATGTCCTTAAAAAGTATTAAGACTGTGCCTTACAAGTAATTAAGGAAATTACATAATTAAATAATTTTATATATTTTATTTTTCATATTTGTGGATCTTAATTTCAGTACACAATCAACCACTTACAGGTAAATAGTAAATTATATTAAACTAACTTGAAATTAGTTTAAGATTCGAGTTGATAATTAATAATACACCAATTTAGTTAATTCAAACATATAAATTTAAAAATTACCCATTTGTGTAATTTACAATCAAAATTATCAGTTTTATAAAAAGACCGTTATATGTTCCAATAAAATTAATGAAATAGTTAATATTTTTAGGCAAATATATTAATTTAAGTAAAATATCACCAATTTAGTTAATCCATATATGTAAATTTAAAAATTTACCGATTTGTATAATTTACAATTAAAATTACACCAATTTTGTAAAAAAAAGTCTTATATGTTCCCATAAAATTTTGGAAATTTTATTAACATAATCTGTTTTGTATTTATTTTAAAGAATCACTTACTTCTAATTGTTTTCTTTTCTAAAACAGTTACAACCCAAGTTTTATTGTTATTTAAGAGCTTTCAATTCTTTTGTTATGACTTTATTCTAACAGTCGTATATCATACTTATAGTTGTTGACTTGTGTGTGATGGCTTTGGAAAATTTAATATATATAAAACAGATGGTGTTAATAAATATTTCTAAAATATTTATATATTTCAAAATAAATACTAAATTATAAAAAAATAATTTAAAATCATAAAAGATGAAAAGTGGAAAAAAAATATTTAAAAAACTAAAATCAGAATTCATACATTTTCTCAAAACTGAAGACAATAATTTCAAAATTTATACTAATAACAACAAAATCATAAAAACAAAGGAAAACTTGTTAATTGTAATTAACTATATTATTACATATTACTAACGAAAATAGAAAGATAATATGACACGTGTGTTCACATTTTTATTATTATATTATCTTATAGTTATTCTGTAATAAAAAGAAGTTACGTTATAATGAAAAATATTTTAAATATTGTATAATTTGACTGGTTTTCTCGTTTCTATCCGTTATTTTTTATATGTGAAATTCTTTTGAATTTTTTTTCACCTTTTCGATAATTTCCTTGACAATGAATTCAGTGTTGTGATTTTAAAATTAATGGTAAAATAGAAAAAAAAATACATTATAAACTATTATACAAAAAAAAGAAGGTAAAATGTATGAAATTATTTTTTACATTAAATAAACTCAAATTGGTTGACCATTAGAATTCCAATGGCGGCCCCTACGCGGCTGGTCCTGGTTATCTTTTCTCTGCCTCCTCCTCTTTCTTCCTCTGTCTCTGTCCTTCTTTCAAATCTTATAAAGGCAAGAAGACACTAACAACCAAATCACAGATAAGAAGCAAACCCAAAAGCTGCTCTGCACCCCAAACACATCAAACACAACCCCAAAAACAACATGGAACTATTTAAGATTCTTTTTGTCTTTCTCATCACTCTGCTATTTCTGCTCAAGCTCGCACTCACTTTCTGGTGGACACCAAGGAAAATTGAACGACATTTCTCCAAACAAGGAATAAGAGGACCCCCTTATCGTTTCTTCATCGGAAATGTTAAAGAACTTGTGGCAATGATGCTCAAAGCCTCCTCCCAACCCATGCCTTTCTCTCACAACATTCTCCCTAGAGTCCTTTCCTTCTACCATCACTGGAAGAAAATTTATGGTACGTTATTGTTTCTCATCATCTTTCCTTCACAAACACACACACCCTGCTACTCTCCCTCCTAGCCATACACATTGTCTTCAATCTTGGCATCGTTTTGGTTGCATGAATATTTTCAGACCCTTCTTCACCCATATTGTTTCTCTTCAAAGGATGTGTTACTTTTTCTGGTTTCATTTTTCTTCTTCGAGAATTTTGAGACTTTTCAAGGCCTCGTTTCTTAAGAAAGGTTGGTTTTTCTGCAACCCTTTCTGCCTTTTTCTTTCCCACAGCTAGCTGTTTATTGCACCACCTCCTTTCTCTATCAACTTTTTTCCTTCTTTTCCCATTTTTTCAGTTTTTCTCTGTTTTTTTCTAACGCCTCTGATACATTTTTTTAGTAATCCATTAAGGTCCAAAGTCCGTTACTTGGACTTTGACAACAACATCTCCATTTTTGAGTTTTATAACTCACAGGCAATCACAATTTTTAGTCATATTTATCCATAACTTCCTGCAGTATGAGTTATAGTGACAATGACTACTGCAATCTCTTAAAACCTTAATTAAGCTTAACTTCTGTATGTTCATCATCATATATTTATTAGGAACTGATTCCTGTCCAGTGTAGATATCAGATACACAAATTAAGCAAGCCATTTTTCTTGGTCTATTTTCTTAAAAAAAAAAAAAAAATACCCAGCTGATTAATGAACCCTTCTTGCTTATACAGTATATAGAGTTTATGAAATACTAGTTAAATTTGTTGAATGAGAAGTTGTCATCTGATTTTGGGCTCTTTCCCATATGTTTGTTTCTCTTGTGTTGTTATATGGGGAATTGAATTGTGACAATGTAGTTGTATATGTTTGGTAACCGTTTTTAAATTGACTTGTCTTCTTCAATTCCCTCCTCCTCCTGTTTTTTGCCACCACTCTGTTAATGTCTCTGTGCTGTAGGGTCTACACCGTCCTTGCATCCTCTGAAACCAACGGTTCTCATGTTTCCTCCTTCTTTCATCATTTTACAAACTTCACACTTCCTACATAACCCTCTGTGCTACTTCCACCTTCATGTAAAAACCCCTCAATTTTTTTCTTACCATATCAAAATAAATAATCCTACCAATGCAAAATCACACATAATTGGATTTCAATTGCAAAATTACATAATCACCCAATTAATTAATTAACTAAAACATCATTACATTTGATAAAGGTGCAACATTCCTCGTATGGTTTGGTCCCACCGTTCGAGTCACCATCTCTGATCCAGACCTCATCCGCGAAATCTTGACCTCCAAGTCAGAATTCTACGAGAAAAACGAATCTCCCCCTCTTGTGAAGCAGCTTGAAGGTGATGGACTCCTCAGCCTCAAAGGAGAAAAATGGGCTCACCACCGCAGAATCATCTCTCCCACCTTTCACATGGATAATCTCAAAGTAACTCATATCATTATTTTATACGAATACAGTAATATATTAATATCATGTTAAATTGATCAATATACATCTTTGTAGTTGTTGATTCCGATTATGGGAACAAGCGTGATTGAGATGTTGGAGAAGTGGAAGAGCATGGTGGAGAAGGGTGAGGTGGAAATCGAAGTTTCGGAGTGTTTTCAAAACTTAACAGAAGATGTGATTACTAGGACAGCGTTTGGCAGCAGCTACGAAGATGGCAAAGCCGTTTTCCGGTTACAAGCCAAACAAATGGAACTTGCGGCTGATGCCTTCCAAAAAGTGTTCATTCCAGGTTCTAGGTAACCAAACAATCCTTGTGTAATTAATTAGAGAAATCATGTACTGAATTATAATATTTTTTTTATTGGTTTATTCAGATTCTTTCCAACGACGAGGAATTTAAATTCTTGGAAATTGGATAAGGAAATGAAGAGATCGTTGGTGAAGCTGATCGATCGACGAACAGAGAATGCGTGTGGGAATGAAGAATCGGAAGGGGCGAAGGATTTGCTGGGGCTTTTGATTCGAGCTTCGAAAAGCGCCGCCAATGGGAACGTAACGGTTGATGACATAGTGGAAGAGTGCAAGACTTTTTTCTTTGCAGGGAAACACACCACTTCGAACCTGCTGACGTGGAGCACGATTCTGCTTGCTATGCACCCGCAGTGGCAGGTAAAGGCACGTGAGGAGGTGGCGATGGTGTGCGGGGCACGTGACATCCCTACCAAGGAGGATCTTGTGAAGCTTAAGACAGTAAGGCACTGTGCATAATCATATATAATCTTTGAGCAACCCCTCTCCCCTTTGTTTTGTCTTGGATTCAGACAAAAATCATGTTTTGTCTCTTCGGCCCTTGTTTTCTGTGTTACTTTCCTCACACAAGGAAACCCAACTACGGCCCTAGAAGCTTTTCTGTTTCTTATCTCAAGGAACCATGTAGGGGCAGTGTTATCGTTTCTCTCTTACAAGTTTTGTTTTCGTTTAACAAACCTTTCTTCCACACATTAAAAAACTAGCTTTTAATTCCCGAATCTTTCTGGGTCATCAAATTGTCGATTCTCGAATCAAACACTTGTATGTTTTTTATAAAATAAATCTTTCTTTCTTCTTTAACTTACACTAATAATAAATAACTAGGTTTCAACACATTTAAATAATTGAAACTCTTTTTAAAAATATATATAAAATATGGTAAATTAAAATAGATGAATTCCAAGGAGAGCAGTTTTTGAAGTATTGATAATGTATCTCATTCTTACTTGGCAAGCTGTCTATGAATTGATCATCTCAATTTTTTTTATTCTTTGTGAAATTCATCTTCAAAACTTCTATTCTACATTAAATATAACAAAATTAAATTAAAATAATTTTACTGTTTTTTAAATTTGCATTTTAAATACTTAACCATATTTTTTATGAATTCAGTTTATCGTTATTTGATACTTGCAGTTGACGATGATCGTGAATGAGTCTCTAAGACTGTACCCTCCCACAGTGGCAACCATCCGAAGGGCGAAAGCTGACGTGGAGCTAGGAGCGTTCAAGATCCCGTGCGGGACGGAGCTCCTGATCCCCATCCTAGCTGTTCATCACGATCAGGCCACGTGGGGCAGCGACGCCACGGAGTTCAATCCTGGCCGTTTCTCCAACGGCGTGTCGCGCGCCGCACTCCACCCTTTCGCATTTATCCCCTTCGGCCTCGGCGCGCGTACCTGCGTGGGACGAAACCTGGCTCTTCTTCAAACCAAACTCACCCTCGCCATCATGCTCCGCCGTTTCACTTTCGAATTGGCCCCTACTTACCGCCACGCGCCGACGGTCCTCATGTTGCTCTACCCTCAGTACGGTGCGCCCATCATTTTCCGACCCATTGCCACCACCACTGCGGATTGTTCCTGATCATGGGTTATGCCACCATGTTTGTGTAGATTGATTGTATATTGGTTTGAGTTTAGGGATCAAAACCTCCCATTAGGGCTTTTGGCCTTCAGAATTCAAAACACAAAACATATGTATGTATGGATTAGGTTATATTGAGTGTTTAAAAGACATTTTTTTAAAAGTTTTAAATTGCCAAAAACAAACTATGGGCACATGGTTTGTGTGAATTGTATCATTTACAATCAACAAGGTAATCAATCTTCTTCTACAATTTTAATGTTCATGTATATAATATATTTGAAATACCATTTGGGTATTTTATTAGCCTACAAATTTGGTAATCATATAAATAATAACACTCAATTATTGATTATTTTTTAGTATCTTTAATATAATATTAATTATAATAAGTTTTGATAATTATTATTTACATCATTTATCCTAAAAGTCTAAGTAAGTTCCACAACCTTATGTATATTACTTCTTGATTTTTTTTAAAAAAAGAAACCGAAATTAAAATAATATTTAAATAGCATGCTCAAAAACTTATTTAGGAAACCATTTTTTTTATTATGCATGAAAGGACATCGATTTCTAGTTAGGAGATTTCATACATATAATATATTATTTAATTTAATACAATAAAATATAATAAAAATTATGAAAAAATTATATTTAGCTAATTAATATTTAATAGTATAATAAAATTTAAATATTATTTGAACTTTATATTTAATATATTTTTATAATTTAAAAATATGCATGAGTTTTAAAATAAAATAATATTAAGAAATATATAGGATACAATTAATACTAATACAAATTTATAATTTTTTTAAATTATTTAATATAAAATTAATGAAAAAGATTATTTTATGCCAAACACAATTCAATACCAAAATTTTAAAGCAATAATTGTGAGGGTATTTCGTCTTTATAAGAAAAAGTTTAGAATATGAAGTTGTTTCACAATCTCTTATTTTTAATAGAAAAATTGATGTTGTTGTTGTAGTCGTAGATATGTATAATACTATACTTCAGGTTTTCAATCAAGTTATTTTGTTGAATCCTCTCCATTTGTTAAACAAAATAAGCAAACTTCTTCTAAAGATAATTTTGTTCATCTTACACAATAGTCACAAGCAATACATATATAATTCATTGAGAGCAAAAAAATTGTTTTTGATAGAAATTCTTTGTAGAATAGTTCTTGAACAAAGAAAAAAAATAGATGAAAAATCTTTGCAATTTGTTATTGTTGCTACCAAGTTTCACAATGAGCATTGGTTGCTAAGAGGTAGATGAATTTGATTTTAAAAGAGGAGATTTCTATCTAAGATTTTGATGGAGATGATGATCTTATCCTGTGTAAGCCTCATGAAAACATTTCTAAAATTGCTTCATTTATTCAGACCCCAACAAAAATTGTGAACTTTTTATATGACTTATATCAATATCATTGTGGAACCAATATATAAAAAAAAAAAAAAAAAAAAAAAAAAAAAACTTCTTTAATTTTTTTTTTTTTAAACTATTTTTAAAAAAATTACAAAAAAAAAAAAATATAAAATTAAAATTTTTTAAATTTTAAATAATAT
>Ga0099825_1006146_pt1 | contig 15147 bp, 7 predicted proteins | sample SiratroredBW_FD_76838 | JGI IMG/M metagenome (GOLD analysis project Ga0099825, IMG submission 76838) | Root nodule microbial communities of legume samples collected from California, USA - Siratro red BW | ecosystem: Host-associated > Plants > Roots > Nodule | place: USA: California | collected... | reverse complement strand
TGCTACGTTGAATCATACTCCCCTCAATCATATTCCTACGTTCTAGACCAAGCTTCAAATCTTCATGAATCTTCATGCATTCCACATATGATCATAGGTCTTGAACTTCTTTACTCATGGTTGACTTCATCAAATCACTGCAGCAGTCCACTGGTGCTAACAACATGTATTAAAATAATTCTATAAATTTCAACCTTATTTAGAAAACTTCCACATGATTCTAAATAAACTATTTATTAAGGCAAAAGTCCATTACCTAATAATTTGATTAAGTGCTTAAACGAGCTAATATAAAATGATCATACTTTGTTTGTAAGACGATGATTGTTTGTGGAAAATAGATCATGTAAGATGTAAATGTTTCATCTAACAAACAATACAACATTGTGTTGTCTTCTTTTAAGTCTGATAAGGTGCATATAAGATCAAATGAAACATGCATAAAACATCAGATGATATACACATAGGCTAAGCGAACCTCATACTTCAATGAATATCTATATGCTTATTATATGTTATAAGGAATGTATGCTTGTCAAAGAGATCCTTAAAAGCATATTCTAAATTCAACATCAAAAGATTTCTTTGAGTTTAAGTTGAAATTGCTTCTTCTCAGTAAATTTCCTAACACTAAGCATTGACAACTTTAAAAGGGATATATGCCTCGTACGACTATGCACAAGTAGGCAAATCAAACCAAGGCACACTTTCCAAGAAAGATAACTTGATCCAATTATTTGAAAGATTACATAAAGAATAAGAGAGCATTCAATGCAGTCTAGTTAAGCAAGCCCATCAGACGAAAGAAGTACACACAAAAGAACTGAAGTTGATTCAACGAGCAAAAACGGATTCACAACAGTCATTTTCTTTAAAGCCTATATAAATCATCTCAAGGAGAAGAAGAAAAGGTGAGACCACGTTGTATAGTGTCGAAACATTGCTCAAATTTTTTTGTCCATCTAAAGCTTCATAAAAGAACACTATTGGTGTTCAATCACTTAATTGAGAGAGTAATCAAATTCTTCATATGTCTTCAAACAATCATTCTCTCCAATAAAGCTTCAACGTGACACTTGAACGTCATGTATACAAGTTCTTCATCTTAGTTAGGAGTGGTTGGCAAAAAATACTCAATTATGAGCTAGGAGTGGTTGATGTTCAAAGGATACTCAGTGGTTAGGCAAGAGTAGCTTGAGTAAAACATACTCAATAGTCAACTAGAGTGACTATGAAGCCAAATAGTACTCAATTAAGTCAAGAGAAACTTATGTCAAGAATACTTAAGGGATTAGCTAGAAATGACTATGTGCCCAGAGAATACTCAAGTCTGTTTAGTGGAACTCAATTAGTAGATTAAGAACGGGGCGTAATTTGTTTGATTAGACGAACTAGTACAGAAGTTACAATGTATTCTCTCTTTCTCTATCTCTCTACTTTACATATTATTAATATTTGTACTAATAAAGAAGGAAAGTTATTATAATATTATTTATAACTAAAACATTTTTATATAAGCAAATTTGTTATGTTTAAATAGTTTCGTCTGATACACTACATCATATACAATTACCATAATTAACTAATTAATTTATTTATAAATCTATTGTCTAGATATTTCATATTAGATGATATCCGTGAAAAGTGCGTTAGATGTTTCAAAAATAAAATTCAACTCTTTCTTTTTATGTTTTTCCTAGTATAATAATTGGTGTCAAAATTTAGCTCTAAAATATTAAGTGCGTGACAATGGACGAAAAGACCCAACATTCAAGAATAAATATTATGATTATTAATAATAATTAATACAAAAATATACACATTCAAGTATAAATATTATTTATCATAAATAATTTCTCACAAAATAATAAAATCAATAAAATAAATTATAGTCATAAGAATAAGACCACATAAAACGTGTATAGTAAAAAATATTACAAAAATAATTTTTCTTTATTAATAATGATAGATATAGATAATATTATTAACAATGTTAATTTTAAACTTAAACGTAAAATGCAAAAACTAGATTAAATATTTGAAAAAGATTTAAATTACATTGACAGTAAATTTCGCCATTCATCTATTCAACATTTCTTAAAATAATGATTTTTTTAACCATATTTACCATATTTAACGAAATTTCTCCTTATAATTACATTTTGGTTTTATTCACAAGGTTGAAATTAGAGAATCCTAAGGAGACTAGTCACTTGAATTAACAATTAATAATTTAATAATTAAATATCAATTCCTTAATAAAATTATTTCACTAACAAAAGTTAAAATGAAGATAAAAAACACCATTTCCACTAAAATTCATTGAAGTAACTTAATTCTCATATAAATTGATAAAAAATAAAATAAAGAGAAACAACCTTTATTTAAGGTGTGTTTAGATCCGAGAACAGATTTAAAAAAGTAGATTTGAGATGATTTAAGATGAAGGTGTTTGAAAAGTTTAGTTATTTGAATTAAAGAAAAAATAGTAAGATTTAAGTGGAAAGTTTGTGAATGATGTGATAGATATAATAATATTTTAATTTTTAGTATAATAAATTATAAAATTATAAATTTATTCATAAAATTAAAAGTAAAATTTAATAAATTTATTTAATATAATTATTAATATTTTAAAAGTTTATGAAAATATTAAATTAATAATTTTTTAAAAATAATTTTAATTTATTATAAAATATATTAATTTATTAATTAATAAGATTAATATTTTAAAATAAAAAATTAAAATTTTTAAAGAATTTTAATAATAAATTTAAAAACAAATATTATTTTATAATAAAAAATTATTATTATTATTATTATTATTATATAATTTATTTTAAATATTTATATTTATTTATTTTAAATTATGACTATTTTTATATTATTATTAATTATTTTATATTAATATATATAATAATATATATAATCAATTACGTTGAAACGTAATTAAATATACATATATAATGTATATAATTAATATATTATTATAATTATATAAAAAGATACTTTACAGTGATTTTTCTTGCAAATTGTCGATCGAGAATAGAGAAAGTTTTAGTTGATTTTTTTTTTGGTTTTTTATGTTTTGATGTATTGAATTTTCAACTTTTCACTTCTTTCTCTGTTTAATGAGTTTTCATTTGAAAACAAATCTTTAAACTTCTTTAAAATAATTTGAACTCTTATCTAAATATTTTAAAAAGGAATAACGGATTAATTTGATTCTTAAACACGTAATAAAATTATAATTTAATATTTAAAGTAATAAAATATTTATTTTAGTCTTTAAATATATCAAAAGCCATATAAATATACTATATGGTTAATTTTATGACACTATTTTATCATAAAATTAACTCCATAGTAAATTAGAGATATGTTATCATGAAGTTATGATATTAGAATTTTGTTTTTTACATATTTAAAAACCTAAATCTAATTTTTTACTATTTAAAAAAATTAAATTTATAGCCCTTCAAAAATTCAAGTACCAAATTCTACCCAAATAAAATGTATAATTTAGCTAACGAAATTTCCTATGAAGTGGTGCAATGCTCGTACAATCGTTAATTTCCTCTTTTTGTTTTTCAGACATTACTAACCCCTCTCAGCTCTCACCCTCCGTCTCAGCCACTGAGCACATCCTCCTCGCCGACGCCGCCGCCGGCAGCCGCTGTGAGCATTTCCCCCTACGTGTTGACTTGATCGTAGTTGTTGATGCCTCCGGAATTTCATAAAAAAAGAGATTTTTGGAAAATTTCCCCTTCATATATGTTTGGGCTGCAGCTTACTGGTTTTGTTGTTTTTAATTTTTTCTTGGGTTTGAATAAATGGGTTTGCTGATTTTTGTGTTTGTTGGAGTTTTGGTGTTCCTAAGTTCATGGAGGGGTGTTTTGAGTTGCATCACGTTAGTGAGATATATATGGGTTCTGGAGATGTTTCATCTTTTCTTTTAAAATTTTCATTTTTTTCTAAATAGTAGGGTGAGTTTATTATTCTGGGTTTCTTATTTCTATTGTTGGTGGCTAATTTTTGATACCCATATGAGTTCCGAGTAAGTTAATTGGATTTTCTAGTTCTAATCTCAATGCCATTTTTGTATTCTTCTTTGCCTTCGTCTATGTAATAGGATTAAACAACGCTCTCAAGTCTCACCCATTTCATTGTGTGTGAAATTATGAATTGATTACAGTCTAGGTATTGATTTTATTTATTTTTTATTAAAATTTAGGTGACTTTTCACTTATAATCTGTCAACTCAGCACAAACGGGGTGGGCTAGACTTTGCAACCATTGGAAGTTCCAACAATGGCTGGCATAGCTATAGTTCTAGATCTGTGGAGGAAAAACCAAAACTTGAGCTTCGGATTGCACTCTTCTCACGCCTTTCAGTCTTCTAGTGCCCTTTTTTCCGCCTCTGCTGCTGCTACTGCTGCTGCAGCGTCTGTTGCTGCGGGGACTGGTTTTGCCTCGAGGGCTTTGTTTGGGTATGCTCCGCCTCCGCTTTTCTACACTGGCATTGATCTAGGATAGGATAGTGTTACTTTTGAAGATTTGGGTACATTTAAAGTTTGCCAGGATGGTGAAAATTTCGATATTTTTTTTTTGGGATAAATGGGTTGTTTGGGCATGATTTGGTTCATTGGTATAAATTTGAATCCATTCATCACTTACATTTATTTGTGAAATGGTTAAGAATTCTAAGATTTAAAAAATGTTATTATAATTTTAATTTTGGTGGAACAATTTATTTGTGATTACGATTGTTTACTTGAAAGAGTTAAGAGCAGTTTGGGGAAGAAATCATAACATAAGGCAAACGTGCTTCATGCTTGATTACAAGGACATAAATTGGAGTTTGATCTGCAGAGGTTGAATATATTTCATTAGAATTGTTACATTTGGAGATTCTAGGTAGTGAGCTAAAGGGGCTTGCAGTCATCATTCATCGAACACTTTGCTAAAGTTTGTTTGATTTTCCTCTCTATTTCTTCCGAAGAAGATATTTTGCTTGAGTAATTCATTGTCTGTCCTGTTGCAACAACTCTTTTCTTATTATGTTATTGAATTATAGTATGGACCATCTCTCAGAATTGTTATCGTTATGTATGTGTGTGTGTATATATACTGAACACTTATTTGTTTTGCGTGTGCTTTGTATATCTGGGGATTTCATGGCATTTTTAACGGAATTACCATTGACCCAATTTTAGCTTTTTGGAGGAATAAGAGGAAAGGGTGTGATGTTTTTATAAGTGCTATGAGTTGCTCAATGAGCATATATTTACTTTTAACCGTCACATTATTTCTTAGTCCTATAAGTCATGTTTGCAAAGAAGAAAAAATAACGGAATAGTTGGGTGGCAGTAATGGCGAGGTTGATATGGGAATTGTGTACTGCAAAACGGGAGAGAGAGAGAGAGAGAAAAAATGGGTATATAAGGAGGGAGGGTGCCCAAATGAAAGGGAAGAATTATTCTGAGGTTTTGGGTGGTGATTTTGAGTGGAGGCTAGCTCTTCTCATAATCCAGGGGTTTGTTTGTTTTTACTTGCTTAGTGCTCTTCCATATTTGTAAAATGATTAATTTTATCCATAGTTTCTTTTTAGATTTCTCTAATTCCATCAGATGGAGGAGTTTTCTTCTGATCAAGGATACATATCAGTACTAGTTTATCTATTTTTCTTGTTTAATATCTTGGTTCCTATCATTATTTTATTTTCAGGTCATCAGTTGGTTATTGTGATGCTGGTGCAGCATTATCTGAAGACTACATTTCTAGTATACAAAGTTCTTTTGAAAAGAATTACCAATATGATGCACTAAGATATAGTACCAAGCAGTATAATGTGGAACTTAAACCTCTCTTCTCTGCTTTTGAGTTGAGGACATTTGCAATGACTTCCCTGAGGTCGTTTTTGATGTTCTATTTGCCTCTTTTGGAGCCCCGTGCGGAAATGGAAGATGACGAGGATTTCTTGGAGGAGGATCAAGAGCACCCTGTTGATCTGGTTGTTCCCTTCAAAAAATCAGTGAAGCAAATCATTCGTGAGGTGAGTTTTATCTTGTTTTTTCTATTCATGGTTCCGTAAAATATATTATTGGAATATATTGTCAATGTATTATATTGATATGAGTGATTTGTTGTTTAGTATTAGTGACAATGCGGTTAAGCTGCTATATGCAGCTTGTATTGTAGGAACCCCATCTCCAATTCATGATTAGATTGTCTTCATTTCATACACTTAGATAAACATGTTAATTGAGGGGGGTAGCAGTTTCTATTTGTTTATTTTTGTTTTAGTCATGTGAAATTTAGTGAACCTACAACCTTCTCTACATTAAAACATAACATTCATTCATTCTTGGGTCATATTTAATGTAGGGTGATGACCATATGAACAAAATTGTTAAGGGAGAGAGCATATTGGGTATGGTGATCTGTGCATAAAGATGTCATGCCTTCTAGATAACAATGTGGTTGATAGGAGACCTTTGATTTAAAAAGGTCTATGTAGCAAATAATTTAAACCCATATGTACTTTAACTGCCTAATAGAATGTTCATTAAGGCTGTTAGGGGTTAAGAAAGAAAGATATATAATATAGTTAGAAGAGTTGGGAAGGGAATAACAGAAAAATAGTGTAATGTGGAGAGTCTGGTGAATAACCGGTGGATTGGTACTTCATTTTAATAAAGTTCATTCTTTCCACTTAACCTTTTTGTTGGTACCAAGTGTAACAATTGGTATCAAAGCTCCTTCGATAGTCATTTGGTCATGCATTTGCTTAGAGCATGAAGTTCCTGGTATTAACAAGAGTAGAGGTTGCATTGGAATCGATCGAGAAAAGATTAGTAGAGTGAAACAGAGATGGGAAAGCGAGTTAGGTTCTCATGGAATTACAAGATGCACACCTCAGGAAACTTGAAGACAAAATGGATCGTGTTTTGTGATGGATGAAAAAGTTGACAATGGGGAGCAATGCACATTGATGGTTCAAACAATGAAGAACGGGTTGACTTGGAAGTGGAGGAAAAACTTTGTGAAGACAATACGGAAAATGGTGAAAATTAGATATATCTATACTTAATGATGTAAGAAAATAAAAATTTATTTTATTGATAACAGTCACAACAATTACATTTTGATCATCTCTATTTGTAATAATCAACACCTTTAAAAAGAAAATAAAAATATGTTGAAATGAATAGGAAGATTCTAAAGATACTTTTTCATAATTACCACAAATATTTTTTATCCTAATAGTCTTCTATTTACAACATTCCTCCTCAAGTTGGTAGATGAAGATCAATCTTTCCCAGTTGTAGGTGTAGTTGGCTCTAGAAAGGGAAACGGGAGGGGTTGAATGAAGTCTGAATTCTTTTCGTAGTGGATAAAGATAGGTTGTTTAGTAAATAACAAAGCATGTGCAAAAACAAGAGTGATGAGAGAACACACATGAACTTATCCTGGTTCATCCAAACTTGGACTACATCCAGTTCCCTTAAGCAACTGCTTAAGAGCTTCCTCTAACCAAAACACTTGGTTACAATAAGAATTCCCACCTCTCTAGGTTACGAGTATTCTCGCATCTTCAGGTTACAATGAGTATTCATACCTCTCCAGATTATACCTTCTTAACCTTTCCTGATATTAAGAACTCTCAAGAAAACAAAGAACACTCTCAAAGAGAAGACAAAGAAAACTTACGAGCATATAACTTCGCGATGTGAAAAATTACAATGGTTTAGCACTTAACCCAAAAGACTAGATACTCTAATAGCTTGATTAGAGTCTCAAGGTAACTCTTGTATCTTTAGCAAGATCACTTGAACAACTGGAATTACTTGACTTGCTCTCTTACATTCGTTCACATTCAATCCCTTTATATAACTTTCCAAATCCGTCCATTGATACTTGAATTGATTAAATTTGGATTTTGCAATATCTTCGTATCTTAGCCTTTTTGGTGATAGACAATAGAAGGCTTAGATTTACAATCTTTCAGTTTGTTTTGCTTCAAATTTGTTTAAGAAACTAATTCGAAAGCATTTGCAATATGGGTTAGTAAAAACAAATCAACATATAATCATAATATCTTTCAATTTCAGAGAATACGTTATACTAAAACAGAGTACTTGAGATTTTCAAATTGTTTCTATTTAAAGAAGATTTAGAATATTCACAATATGTCACAACTGATTAAATTTGTAATCAAATCAAAAGCATAATAAAAAAATCTTTTCATTCTAGATAATATGTGATATTTAAACAGAGTATTTGAGATTATCAATTATTCAATTCGATTTTGTTTAAAATAGATTTAGAGATATTCACAATGTACTAAAAAGATATCTGCAAGATTTAATTTTAACAATTTTTTTTAGGAAATGATAAATCTTAGAGATATACAAAAAACAGGGTTGAACATAGTCATTTCTCAGATTCAAATCTTTTTGTTTTTTGGATACAATATCTTTTTGATTGAACGCACTTTTAGCCGATATATGTATTTAGAAGGTTTTGATTTTCACAATTAACTATTTTAAACAAGCCTATTACGTGTTCAACATGTTCATCAAATCGTCTAACATAAACAACCAGTAGATACTCATAGCGTTTACTGTGTACTGTAGTTGTTTGATCATTGTTAGAATAAGTCATTCAATTAAGTTTTGTTATCATCAAAGCATAAACTTCATATATGATGTTCTGGTCATCAGATCGCCTAATGAGTCATAGACCGTCTAGGGACTTATGATGAGCATAATTTTACTCACACTTAGAAGCTTTGGTCATAACTTTCTTGGACTAAAATCAATAATAGATCGATTGTTTTTATTAGGATTTGTTTAATTGGGTTTATTTGTATCTTAATTGTTATTTCCTTTTATATTTTCCCAATTATTTTGCTAACTAAAAGAGATAGTGAACATACTCTAAAATCCTACTAACATCCAAAATTGGAAGTAAACATTGAAGCACATTCAACTTTTGCTCAACAACTTCTCAAATTTATCCACACATGTACTGAGCTGGTTTTCTTTGAAATCCTATAGCAATTGGGAAGGGAGTGACTTTATATCAAGTGATGTTGGCTGGACGGTAGATGATGACGCTCTAGTGTTGAGAGAGACTTCAGCAATGTGCAAAGCGTCAAGAGTAGATTCATCTAATGTTGTTGGGTATGTCTCCTCCTGTGGAAAAGCATCTGTACTTGGAAGAGATACTGCGAATGAAATAGAAATTGGATGTATGGCAGAATTAATCTCATCACATATAATACACATATCAAAATCACAAGTACAATTTGTATTAGTTTCTAAATCAAAATAAAAAAGAATCATGGCATAAATTCAGTTCTTAGCAAAATCTTCAGTTGTAGTGCAAACTTCAATATCTTTAAAAATTTCTTATTCTGCAAGTTTTTCAACTTGTCTAGCCAAGTGAGCAACTTGCTCTCCTAATCTTATAAGACCATTCTTACTTTCTTGAGATTCCATTGTATTTCAATCAATTGCCTCATAAGCTCTTCTAAAGATGGTTTTTCAAAACTAGGAGGAGTAATGACAGGTTGCACAAATTGTTGAAAGGGTGGTTGACCTTGGTCATATTCATCACAATAATACTGTTGACAATGACTTATAAGGTTGATATGGCTGATAAGGCTGATATGGTTGATATGGCTGATAAGGCTGATATGGGTGATATGGCTGATAAGGCTCATATGGTTGATATGACTCATAAGGTTGTAGTGGCTGTTGAAAATAGGACTCATTGCATTTCATAATTATTTTGTTGACCATGTTGAAGTGAAGAATAATTTCCATATGAAAGTTGATTATTCATAGAAGCTAAGTCCATATCTACAAATGAAAAAGAAAAAAAAAATAGAAGAAATAGGTGATGAAAAACAATTAATGCTCTATAAGTAGACTGCCTATGAGTAGAAAGATTAAGCAGACTAAACTGTTTGGTTAGCCTATAGTACGTATGTTCAATTTCTGGATCAAATGAATGTAATTCACTTGGACTTAACCAGATAAATACAAATATGCATGAACATACCACAGCCTAATAGACGCTCCTGAAATTGAGTTAAAGGTACATATTAGACACTCTGAATTTTTATTTTATTTTATTTATTTCATTATTATTTTTGTAGAGTTATTCTAATAAATGCAAAAATTGTAAAACTACATAAGTAGAATGGAAAATATGCAATAAAATGAGGTTAGCAATAAAACAGAGTTAGATATGCAGAAAAGAGAAAAAGAAAATTATGCAAAATAACATAAAATGTAGGAAATTGCATATAAATAAGAACACTAAGAACTAAATTCAAATTGAATATCCTAGCAACGATGCCAAATTTGATTGTTGTCGTTTTAATGTTCAAATTAAATGTGTTTTCAGTTTAGACCGTCTAATACAGTACTAGACCGTCTAATACCAAAAAGATGATAGTATAAACAATGAAAGTTAGTAATAATAGTAAAGTAAAAGGGGTTTGAGGATTGTTGTGTAGAAAAATAAAGTAAACGATATAAAACAATAAATAAAATAGGTTAACTCTCAAGTTTATTCAAGAATGAATTCTTTATTGGTTATCTTAAGATTATTATTCTCCAATTTTCTCACATAGTCAAACTTAATCAAACAATGTCAATCAAGTGTCTACTAGTGTATCTCACTTCATCTATAAACATCTTCTCAACGAGATGTTTATCTTCTATATCTTGACTAAGTGTAAAGAGTTTCATCAGAACTAACCAAGAACTTTATGTAAAGAAAAGAATTGAATTCTCAATAAGCATTCAAAAACAATTCCACATAACCAAAATTAAAAAAGATCAATAGTAAGTACAATATGATACAACAAATTAAAGAATAAAACTTCATTAAACAAAAATTTCAAAATTCATTACGAAATCAATGGAGAATCAACCCAAAGAGTTTAACTTTCCATATGAAGGCAAAACGAAAGAATTACAACGAAGAAAATAAGAAAAGTAAAATATTCTATTATGCTCTATTTCTCGAACACTGCCTAAGAGCGGAGTTCTCCTTTCCTTTGAAGTTTTGTAACTTTCAATAGGTTTCTATGCTTTAAGAACTTGAATTCAGATTCTATCTCAGATATTGTCTTTATAATTATCCATTGTTTCCTTCTTTGAGTAATTCGCAAATATTTTCTTCCCAAATTTGATGCAGATTTCCACTCACTTTTTTTCCAAATATTTTGCTTCCAATCTTGTTCCCAATATTCACATTGGATTTTTATTCAGTTAGGTCTAGTACAATCGAATTTGTTGCAGAGAGATATTCTAGAATATTTGAGGAAGATTTTGTTATATTTTTGACGCATTTTGTAGAGGATTTTATTTATAGAAAATTGAGAGAATATCCTTGCAGAAGATGTGTGTGGAATAAGAACTTGCTTCTTTAGAAAGTAACAGGGTTATCGGTGCAACATCTTTCCTCTTTAGATTGGTGCACTTAGTTGTAGACGCTCTAAAAGGTCATCTAATGGTATGGGATCATCTAATGAGATCGTCTAGTTCTTTGTCGTTCACAACAGAATCTTTCTATACCTTCATCTTTATTATTATTTGATGTTGCTAAGGTGATTTCTTCAGTTGGGTCTTGGTAGATGGTTCGTTGGACCATCTACTCCATGTACCTACTAGATCATCTGGTCAATTCGTCTACTATGACTAAAGATACAAGATTAGCATAAATAACATTTAAGGTACAAATCAATTATATGAATCCTAATTAAAATAGTAGATTTATTATCGATTTTAGTCCAAGAAATCTATGATCAAAGCTTAGTAAAATTATGCTCATCAACTTATTAGACCATCTAGGTAGGTTGTTCAGGGTCTCAACAATCTTCCGCACATGATTTTTTGGTTATCAGACTGTCTAATGAGTCATAAATCGTCTAATGTCTCAACAACCGTCTAGGAAACAAACTGTCTAGGCAGATCATCAAGATCATCTAGGGTCTCAACACCAACTTACCTACAAAACTCCTATAATTTGCCCTGAGGAAGTTGTTCACTGTAATGTCTGCTATCTCTTGTTGGGACATGAGTTGGAACCACTAGGCCTCAGTCAAGATTATCTTTGATGAAGTTCATGTCAATTATTAATGTAATAACTTATTGCTTGCTGAAATTTTCTTATTTCTTTCAATATTAATCTTTCGGAAACAAAAATAATTTATATGGTGAGCAAGAATTATTGGCCTTTTTAGTCTCATTGCAAGGTTGTCAAAATCGAGATCTAACTCAAGATCAGTAAGAGAAGTATAAATCGTAAATCGGTAAATCTAACTACAAAGTTGAGGAAGTTCATATATATATATATATATATATATATATATATATATATGTGTATGTATCTATAATTATATATATGTACATATATAAAGTAATGAATCAGAATAAGACACTTGAAAGACATGCCAAAACTTATTTTCAACATCATAAGCAAAAAAAAAGTACAATATGGGTATGTAATCATATATGATATATGTAATATTGTACGGATTTACAAAATAGTTTTCCATTCCCGTCCTAGTTTACTAGTTACAAAATAGTCAGTCTTCCTAGTTAAAAAACAGCGGATTAGTAAGTTGTAACCTCATCCATTCTAGTTATAAAACGTTGATCCATCTATAGTAAATAATCTTGCTTGTTGAAATCATTTTAATGGTGTAGACAAAGGAGTTGGAATAGGAGTTGAAGTTATTTTAATGGTGTAGAACACAGGTGTGTGCTTCAAAAAGATTCCTGAAGATGTTCTGTAGATGTGTTGGGGGCAGAATAACAGATGAGAGAAAGCTGCAGAAAAACAGAGAAGGGGGCAGAATCACATAGATGAGAGAATACTAAGTTAAAACAGAGAAGGAGAGTTCGTTGGGGAGAAAGAGAATACGGAGGTTGTGATTTTTGTTCGGAGAAGGATAAAAGTGCAGTGGTAGTTTTCTTAAATGTAAAAGGAGCCCAGTGATTTTTGATTCTGCTAGAGGAAGATTGGCAGTTTTAGGTGAAAAAGGTGTGATAACTTTTTGATTATGCCACTTGGATGGGCGGTAATTTTAGGTGAAAAAGGGGGGTAATTTTGGTTATCTATGAAAAGAAAAGCGAGACTTTCGTTTTTCAGGTCCGTCCAAAGAGGCGCAGGGTGTTTTTGACAGGAGAAGGAAAAAGGAAATTGAGCTTTGTGCTTAATTACGGCTTTTTTGGGGCTGAATCAGATTGGATGTAAACAGGGTCACAAACCCAACCCACTCAGAATAGAAAAACTGGCTCACAAGCCGCATCTTGATCTTCAATGACAATAGGATGCAATCCACCAAAATCGTAGACAGATGCAATCTTACGCTCTAGAACACAATTTTGACTACGTGGCTCACTGGTCTAGTTAAGTTTATTGATTTATTTGTAGGCTTTTTATAAATTAGTTCACATAATAGATTTTAGGTTAGATAAGAATTTTAAATTGCTCATACTTGTAATAGGAAAATAGGCTAATGTTGGTTGAGGGTGAGGATGCCGCAATGAAGGGCATGCCAATGATGCTCGAGGCAAGGTCGTGTTGAGGATGCTCCAATTGATGTTGAGTTGAGGATGTCTCAAACGAAAGCCAAGTCAAGGATACCCCATCCAAGACCATCCTAATTGACTTAATTGTGGTCTTGACCAAAGAGACACTTTGCGGATAGAATAAAATATGGCTCAGCCGAAACTAAAAGGAAAATTGTCTTGACCAAACATTTATTTTTGGAAGAACATTGATTTTTGAATTTTTTTAAAATAAAAAAAAAAATCCAATAGAAATGATTGGATTTGGATCAGATTTAAAATCCAAAAGTATGGATTTGGATTTGAAACAAATTTGTTAAAATGGTCTTAAAGAGATAAGTATGATAGATTGTCTTAAAGGGTGGACTTTAAGTCTAGTTTAACCTCACACAATCGACTAGTAAGGTAAGGTTTATATCTATTCATATATTATATTTTTATCATATCTCTAGTTAACGCTAGATCTTTAACACTTTCGCTTTTGTTGAGGATGAACATCTTGAGCGATTAGATGTTTGTAGGTGGTTTGATAGGCCCAACAAACCTGGTTAGGATCGAGTGTTTACTACTAGATCAAAAAATTACAACTAATAGTTAGAATGCATCTCTCTCTACTTAGGAGTATAGTAGCCCAAGTACCATAATTCAATTGTGATTGGTCCATGTGACCTATATCACGGGATAATTGATGCAACTTGCAACAATCTTTCCCTCAACAATTAAGTTAGTAGGAATTGAACTTGTAACCTTGACTTTGTTACCAACCTAAAAGGTGGACTTTAAGATTAATTCAATTTTACAAAATCACTTTTTGAGGTGAGGTTCACGTATACTTGTATATTATAATTTGATCATATTTCTAATCAACAAGGGATCTCCAATGGATTGGATTTGAATATTTAGATGATTTGCACACCCCTGCATTAGGTTTTTCTTTTTTATTTAGTAACAACTAAAATTATCGAGTAAACTAGTTTGACTTCTTAATTTTTGCTCTTCTACGGATCAGACATATTTAAAGCTTATTATTTTATGTGTATTGGGTGCCATAACAGTCAACCGTTGTGACCACTAGAAGGATTTTAGAAAGAATTGCTGTTCATTATGTTTCACAAAGAATGGCATGGAAGCTTCTTAAAGGTACGCTGATAAAACAGTTTTTTGTATACTACAGGAAAAATCAATTAAAGTTTTATTAATGAGAGATGGTTGTTTTATATTCCGAGCTCTACAAGAGATCTTACTTGTAATTGGTTTATCAAAATTTCTCGAACAGATATCCCTAGATCGGCAACTCGCAAGGCTGGAAGGAACATGCCTACTGTGGTTTACTTCTATTGTGTGGGCAGAACAACATTCAGAGGTGAAATCAATCCATGAATAATATCTGTTCATTATGAGATTGCCTGAGCTTTTGACTTCATCAACTAACTGTTGACTTTTTTTTTTTTTTTTTTTTTTACAGGACACATTCTTGGCGTTGTAGCTTCCTGGCTTGTCCTAGTTGGTTTTTATTTTTTTAGATTTTTTTTCTCGGCTTTCAAGGGGC
>Ga0099825_1006144_pt1 | contig 15148 bp, 8 predicted proteins | sample SiratroredBW_FD_76838 | JGI IMG/M metagenome (GOLD analysis project Ga0099825, IMG submission 76838) | Root nodule microbial communities of legume samples collected from California, USA - Siratro red BW | ecosystem: Host-associated > Plants > Roots > Nodule | place: USA: California | collected... | reverse complement strand
TTTTTTTTTTTTTTTTTTTTTTTTTTTTTTTTTTTTTTTTTTTTTTTTTTTAAAAAATTTTTTTTTTTTTTTTTTTTTTTTTTTTTTCACAAATAAGGCTTTTACCTTCTCTTTTCTCTCTTTTTTTTTTCTTTATTTTTTTCGTTATTACTTTTTTTTCTTTTTTCTTGTTCTCTCTCATAGTCTACCCACTTATTTTTTCTCTCTCATCAATACTGAGTTCATTGTCACCACTCAACCCAACTTCTTTCTCGCTTTTAATGATAATAACCTTACACTGCTCCTTGAAATTGACCTAGTTGTTTGTAGAGAATGATCCACTTGGTTGGTCTGCTACTTATTTGGCTAATTGACTCATCGGAACCTCCAAATTTTTTATAGACACTTCCTTATTCTTTTGATTTTGTAAGACAGTTGGTACAAAGTATCTTCCAACTTAGTTGTTCTTTCATGACACTATGAGTTTTGTTGTTGGTGCAATCTATTACTTAATGTTCCATGTTCTTGTCTTTTACCATAATTAACATTATTTTGTCTCCATCCTTGGTTGTAAAAATTTGGATAAGAGTTGTTAGAGAATTGTGACTTCCCTTGATTTTTAATATAATTCACCTTTTCACTTTGAGAACTATAGGCAATGGACAATAACCAATAAAGTGGTCGCCTCCACAAAAATCACACCTCATCACCTGCTAGAAAATAATTGGCCTGCATGACCTGTAATTGTTAAGGAAGCTTTGACATCTGCTGAGTGAGAATGTCTTTTGTTGGGATAGAAGTTTATGTTGAGCTAGGAGACATTTGCTGAGTGAGAATGTCTTTTGTTGGGATAGAAGTTTATGTTGAGTTAGGAGGGCATCTTGAGAATTTAACTCTAACGCTCCTCTATTTGTGTCCTTCCATGTGACTTCTCAAATCAGTAGAAGTTACAAACTCTAATGATGGTTGCTTCCTTTGCAGTCTTGAATAAAAGTGAGTCACTAAAAGAAGTATCCAAAATCATCTTTCCCTATAATTAAAGTCCATTTCAAAATATATGCACCTGTATCTCCTCTTGAACCCATGGTTAAGGTATTTCTTTAACAAAACTTTATATCTTTCTCATACTTTACTCAATGCTTCATCAATCCCTTGCACAAAAATGATTATGGCTACTCTCGCCTTAGTATTTTTAGAAGGTGGAAAAAAAGTTTCTACATAATTATTAATATCCATTCTGCTTTAAAAATATTTCATCTTTTAAGACCAAGTTTATTTATTTTTACTTATTTAAGTAAATTATTGACATTTATTTTCTAATATCAAATATTAGTTTGTATATATGTTTTCCATTTTAACTAAAAAAATTCTATAACAATTTAGATTTCACTTAAAAACAAGTATCTATTTTCTATAGAAGATTTTTTTCCCATATATTAGTATAAAGTTCATACGGCATTTTTTGTCAATTTTATTCTATTTTTCTAGAAGTACCTAGGTTTTTGAATTAATTTACACTTTAATAACAAGTATATATTTATTTTGAAGTAGAAATAAAAAATATAAAAAAACTTTCAAATTATTTATGAAAAACAAAAAATAGTATATATTTTTTTTATTTGAACACTTAAAATAACACTTGAAAATGAAACCGAAATATTATATAAATTTTTATTTTAAAACTATTATAACGTATTATATTATATTCTTATTCACATTATCCTTAACGTTAGAAAGCTAGGAGGTGTGTCAATGGCGTGAAGTGAGAGCTGAGAGTGAGGATGAACTGGCAGTTATTTGTTAAAACATAGGACAGGACAGGTCTGACTTACGTATGCCACGTCCGTGCACCTTAGCCTCTGTCTCTCTGGTTTTTTCAATTTCAGTTTTTTGCAATGCTATTACTATTACCACCTCAGTTCGCTTCGCAAACGCGCTTGCCTTTTCCCTCCACACCCAAACTCAAGCTTGTGTCTGAAACTGATGTCTTCCCTTCATTTCTTCCTAAAGAAGTCCAAAGAATCAAAGACCCTTTTGCCAGAAGTCTTGCTAACCGGATTCAGAGGCTTCCCGTTTCTGTAAATTCTGCATTTTTATCAAATCCACCTTCAATTTATTTACTTGCTTAGTTGCTGACTTATGTTCTGTATTTGTATTCCTTTTCGTATTCATATGCTTGTAGTCTAATGCATTATGCTAACATGTTGAGATATCCAGTAATGAAATTGAACCAGGTGTGTTTGGATTGATGGAATAATTTGGAATTTTGGAACTTATGTCCCTTTCATTCTAGTACCTCTATTTTCTCCTACTATTGGGAGTTTATGCCATGAAACCAACTTCTTTGTTTACTAATCTCCTTATCATACGCTGTTCACTTCCCAATCAATGGAAACTTTCCTTCATTTCATTATAAAATATCCAATAATAAATGGTATGCCAATTTTGTTTCACTTGCCATTCTTGAGCTTGTTCTCTTGAGAAAATTGCTCAATATTTACTTTTGCTCATTACTTATTCCATATGACACAATCAGGTTAGGTTCTCGGAAGATCCTATCATGAGTAGTTGTGTGAAGCCGATGATGCAGAACAAGGAAAATCCAGTTGTCCTACTTCATGGCTTTGACAGGTGCTCAAAACAAGTGACAGAATGTGTACATTTTTATGCTCAAGTTACATTTGGATTTCATTTCACTCTTCTCATTGTTCAGCTCATGTTTAGAATGGAGATACACATATCCGTTGCTTGAGGAAGCTGGTTGTGAGACATGGGCAGTTGACATTCTTGGTTGGGGTTTCTCTGATCTAGGTTTGCTTTTTTACTTCTCCTATGTTATGGTCATTCCTTTCTTTCATTTTAATGATGGGGTTTCTCTTTTTCTTCTTATATCCATCAGAAAAACTTCCTTCTTGTGATGTGGTATCAAAGCGTGATCACTTTTATCAGGTAGTTAGGTGATAATTAATGCGCATATCTTGGATCCTGGGCTTTGTAATGATATTTGTTTACAGCTTTGTTGGCATTGTGGCCATTATAAAGTTATACATAACTCTAGAAAGTACATCTATTAAATTGTTACCCTTTAATTTTCAGACTTTATGAATTGAAGTAAGAAATCATTTATAGTGTAGGCTTTGACTTTCAAATTGACAAATTCCTTTGCACCTCTGATGTTTTACTTCCTATTGTCTCATTGTGTTGCGGGTGAATTGGATTTATCTACCAGTTTTGGAAGTCCCACATCAAAAAGGCAATGATATTGGTTGGTCCAAGCCTTGGCTCTGCAGTTGCCATTGATTTTGCAGTCAATTATCCAGAAGCTGTATGTGCTATCCAACTTTTGAATTTTGAACATTTGACAAATTTTGAGAATTTGTTTTTACTAAAAGGAAATTCTATCAAGTAATTCTGTTGCGATCTAGTAATTTGTTTGAAGTTCATTTTTTCAGGTGGAAAAGCTTGTTTTGATTGATGCAAGTGTGTATGCCGAAGGAACAGGAGACCTAGCAACCTTACCTAGAGCAGCAGCCTATGCTGGGGTGAGTATATCTCCAACTTAGCACTAACTATTATCCAGAAAATCATGTCTCTATCTATATCAGCTGGATAAATACATGTGTTTATTCAATTATCTAGCATATTGTTTCATATCCTGTTTATAGAATATTTTTTTTTTAAAATTGATCTTACCCTGCTAAAATGAAATTCAATATACTTTGTTATTCATTTTAATTTTGGTTCTACATATACCTTCAAATAACCATATCATTTCTTAGTTGGCATTTTGTTTTAGGAAATGACATATCTCTTTGTTAGGTATCAGTTACTCTTGTTCGGCCATCTTGTTAGTCAATATAAGAATTGAGCTTGGATGGCTCATGGCCTCTTGGAACTAGCCATTACTTATTTTGATCCAAATAATAAAGAGCAGCTGAATTAATTCTTAAATATATGAATGACAGCATGAGATTGTTAATTCTTAAATGGTGCAAGTTGTGCTCACCATTGACACTATTTTGAATCAGGCATATGTATTGAAGAGCATTCCAATACGCGTATATGCTAACTATTTGAGCTTCACAAACTTGTCTTTCAGTACCAGCCTCGATTGGACTAATGTGAGTTGCTAGATCTTAACAATATAACTTTCTTTAGATAATGTGGTTTACATATGTTTGCATTTATTTTCAATTTCATTATGCACCATAAATATATCAAACATATTTATTTCAAGAAAACAAGTAGTTTAAGATTAACCTAATTTTTAATTTTACTATTTCAAAATTAGGTTTGGAGGTTTTATCAAAACGTTTGAGTTCTAGAGTCTACAAAAGCAGTACAACTAAATTTCTGTGGAAAACAATGGTTACTTTTCTAGTTTTGTCTTTTGTTCATTGCGTATCATTGATTTCTAGTTCTATTTGTAACCACAAAACAATATCAGTATGAGTTTCTAAACATTTTAATTCCAAATAGCTAATTAGAATGGATTTATTGTATTCAATTCAAACTAGAGTCACGAGTTAAATCTAAAAGAAACAACCACATAGACCTAAATTTAATTCATCGATGTAATTGAAATTGTTTAACCTAACAAATCCAATTAGTATAAAAGAAATGGAAATATTAACATTAAAACTAAATCTTAATCAACGAACCAAGAATTAAATCAGAAAATTAACCTAGAAAATTACAAAGTCATAACAAAAGCAATAAAGTGCAGAAAATTAAATTGCATTTCTATAAAACAGAGAGTAGAGAACAATGGACCAAAATGTTTGTCTTCATCTACCTAGATTAAGAAATTCAATCAAAACCAGTAAAAATAGACACAATTAAGAATATTTATGACAACATTATTTTAAGACTTATTTACCAAAACTAATCTAATGATGAAATCTTAAGCACTAAAAATATGGTAAACAATGCGAACTGCTAAACTAAAAGTGTGTATAAAAATGTGTTCACAACATCAAAAGATTAAGCATATTATAGTTCGTAGGATAGCCAGAGTCCATACATAATATATTTGTTATAAAATTGTTAGGAGTATTATATATGTTGCAGAATGAAGTTGTATAACATGGTCGTATAATCTTAAACAGGTGGGTCGCTTGCATTGTTTATTGCCATGGTGGGAGGATGCTACAGTTAATTTTATGACTAGTGGTGGTTACAATGTTGTCTCCCAGATAAAAAAGGTATTTTCAGCCAGGGTTGATTATCAGATTTTTGGTATCATCATCAAACTGTTCTTACATTATTTGTTATAAAATCATCAATAATTCTTTCTTAATCAAGATTTAAAAAATTATTTTAATAGAAATTAGAGAAAGACTACTTAATCTATTTTGTGACATAGTGCCCACCTTTGATGATGGAAGGAGAATTAGCAACACCAATATTTGGAGTTTCACCAATATTTGGAGTTTCAGAGTTCAGAGTTCAATTTGGATTATTCCAACAAAATTGAAGAAACAATTCTGAATAGTGGAGGGTAAAGGGAAAGTTAAAGAGATTTAAAGGAGAGAATAGAGAGAAAGATCGAAACTTTAAACGTTTGAATCTTTTAAGGCATATGGACTATAAGTACCCTTTTAACATGCATGAATACTTTGAATAATATGCCTATGAAGCATACACATTTTGATAATTCCATGAAGTGCTGTATTCCTTTGACATATTTTCTGATTAAAAATTCACTGTTTTTTTTTATCAATCCCTAGCCATATGATAAATGGCATTTTTATGTCTAAAACTTCATCAATATTTGGTTCAACATTAAATCTTTTGCCTCCAGATTGAATCATTTTACCGTCTTTACATTTTGTTCTTCCCAAGTTTCAAAGGGCTTATCCTTTTAAGGTGTAGATGGCTAAAGTTTCAATTTTTAACTACAGGTCTTTATGTTATTAGGAGCAGGCTTATCGTCAATTTTTTCATTCACATTTTTTTCAGTAATTTTTTTTAAAAATTCATGTTCTTTTTCGAGAGTGTGGATTGAAGTGTCACATGCACTAGATCTCTTGCAATGTTGTTGGCAATTGTCAGCATTTTTATTCTCTGTTATTGATGGTCGATGCAATTTGAACTCTCGTGTTTGGTAACTCTTATTCCTTTGTATTAGGGTCTAACTACGAATATGAAATCTCACACAGGGTAAACAAAGAACAAGTTGACCAAGACACAGTTAAGAAACACAAATTGAATGCTTTAAGGCTGAGTTGAATGCTTTATTAAATTTTTGTTTAGTTGGTGAAAGATGTCTCAAGTATTTTATTCCATATCATATTCTCTACACTTTGTTTTAATTTTTTTACTATCTTGGATTGGTTCAAATTAATCTTACGCCTTGGAGATGAAAATAGGGTTCTAATTCAGTAACAAAATAATACGTAAAGGGTTTTCATGTATACACATTAAAAAAAAGTAAATTTATAACAAAATATCAAAAGTAACCTTTTTTTTTTAAATTTTGAAGTAATAAGAACTTTATATGTTAACAAATTTTAATTTTAACACCACAATAGTTTAAAAAAACGTAATTATCTTAAAAGATAATAACATTTTAGTTCCAAAGTGTAACATCAAAGAGATTTTGAATCTAATAAATCACAAGTCAATTGATACCAGTGATTTCACACCACCTTTAATCCATAACTTAGACAAAGGGTCTGTGATTATTTTTATATATTGCTTATTTTACTCATTTCTGACATTGTTGGTGAGATTTTCCACCTGTAGACTTGATTTCTTCACCAATTCAAAAATTATAAGAGAGTAATTTTCTTCTCTAAACCAGTATACTTTGATACTGAATTTGTTTAACAGGTAAAGCAGAAAACTCTAATCATTTGGGGGGAGAATGACCGCATAATCAGCAATAAGCTTGCTGTGGTAAGTTGGTACACAGCACATTCCACTTTTCTATAGAACACGAAAAATATTGTAGGAGATTATATTTCCTACCAATGATTGAAGTTAACTTGCGAAGTTTTACTCTTTCAGCGACTGCATTGTGAATTACCTGATGCCATTATACGCCAAATACCCGATTGTGGTCACCTTCCTCACGTTGAAAGACCAGATTCTGTTGTCAAATTGATTGTTGAATTTGTTCAGAGCGAGACCAAGACATCAAATCAATGTGTTTCACCTTTGTGACAAGGAAGCATAGTTGGGTTGGACACTTCAAATATTTCTTGTTGCATTTTTTATTTTTCTCAGCTCTACTCCAATACAAAGTAGAAACAAAAAATAGATATACCATAGCATTTTGTTATGTCTTCAATTGTTCATGCTCACTTTTAAAACATCAATTCTCGCTTGTTTTAAGACTTTTTATTATGGTAATATTGTACCAATTATATTCATTGTATCACGGCCATTGTATTATGTTGCAGTGGAATTCTTTTGAATGTTCAGTAGTTTTACTCGTTGACCCAAAGCACCAAACTGAGGCATATTTAAGATTATCTACTTCTAATGCTAATTCAAATTTGTTTGTGTTTCCGTGTTGAAAATGACATTCCAATTTTTTATGTCATTAATTTGGACCCAAAGAACCCTTGAAAGCAATAGATCGTTGAAAATGTTTGTGACGGTGGCAACTGGCAACATGATTATTGATTGGTGAGATAGCAAAATACACAAATTGCTGTGACTCAGGCTCTTCTTCTCTATATTTAGTTCAATGATTCTCTTGCTAGGGTGTTAAACAAATAGTTACATAGCCTCAAACAGGTTGGAAATTCCAAAGCATCATTGTATAGATAAATTAGTTCCAACCTCTATATATTGGTGGAATCGGGTACAGCATCTGGAGGGGAAAAAAACCATGTCACTGTTTGAATAATATTTTTTAGAAAATAGTATATGAACTCGGTATAAAAAGATTTTTACAGACACATATATTTAATCACTTGAGTCAAGGAATACTTTGAAATAACATTTTATTATTTCAGTTGTAATTAACAGAAGAAAAAAAATGCCGTTGGAAAGCATGTGCTATTTTTTATTTGCGATTTGTCGGCTATGCATTGGCATGATGCGAGACAAATTTATTCTAAGTTGTTGTTATTGACTTTTAGAAGCAATTACGTCCGAGGAAAAGTTGTTCCACGACATGAATGAAACGCCACAGAGGAGAGAGAAGGGACTAGAAATTTCAGAAAATTCACAAGTGACATCGTATTATTGATGCAGGGACATTTGAACCACCTTTGCTTTTTCTATATTATATGCACTGGTTGGTCTGTTGGGAACTAGAATTTTCAACACCCCTTTAGCCTCATAATAAAGTACAAAAAGTACCATCCCACGGCTCCTAATTTTACACCGATTAGTATCAAAATCTAAAAGTTAAGGTGATACTAGTAAAACGGAGAAAAAAAATACCTCAGAAAATAACATTGAAAATCATCTTAAAGGACATATTGTAAGGTCCTAAATAGTTAAAATGAATGAACAATGGAAGCAGTAAACAATTGAAAAAGGTTAAAATGCGAGTGACAGAGACGTAGAGTAGCCAGCTAACATGAAATTGAGTGATGAATAGAATAATAGATTATAAAAATGGGGGTAGCCGGATTCCATTAAATTAAAAAAATAGTGTCTGTCATAGTCTTAGATGTACAAATGGAGAAAAGCCAAGTGCTACTTCCAACCCCTCAATTGTAATCATAATCATTATATATAACCACTAAACAAAGGAACCAAATTCCTACTCTTTTATCTGTTGCAAGGAAAAAAACAAAAAACGGGTTTGCTAGAATTGCTTGTGGATGATTCCAAGAAGTAAAATTACATGAAAACCTCACAAGCTTTCCAGTGCTGGCACTGTACCTTTAGGCTACACCCTGATTGCTAACCATATGGTTGGCACAAAGAGCAATAGCAACTCATAGTTGGTGCCTCCCAAATTAGCTCCATTGCCATTGAAACCAGGTGTAGATGTTGGACTTAATCCAAATGTGGGAGTACCAGGGGTTATGCTTGTGCCTGGAGTTGTACCTGCTGATGGGGTTGTACCAGGTGGTGATCCAGCTGATGGTGTTGTTCCTGCATTGCTACAAGAGAGCCAAAATAAAAGGAGCATCAGAAACCCATTTCATTTTATTATAAAATAAGGCCTTTAATTAAATATCATACATAAGTTCAGTCCTAGGAAATGTTTGTGAAACATCTAAATTATGCCGGCTTATATTTCAACAGGATGAGCAAGGGTGACATTGTTATTTGCTACTCATAAGATAACTTTTCTGCAAGAATGTAATTCAGAATTTCTGCTTCATGGAGGTGAGTACATGAATCCAAAAAAGGGGATTTTAGCTTATGTATAAAACAAACTAGTTTCAGAGTCATATTGCCGGTTTTGAAATTAAAACAAATGAATCCCAGTTTTTCAAAATGCCTTTTGGATGCCAAGTGAAAATTAGATGTGAATAAAATAGGGTATATTGCTAAAATTATCCAATGCCACCAATCACATCAAACACAAAAAATGGAAACTAGAAAAAGACTTAAAAGGAATACAATAACTGGGTTAAAGGTTCACATTTACATCTCTGTTCAAGAAAAACGATTTATTAGAGGATGGAAGAGCCAAATAGTCACCCATAAAATGCCTACTAGAAAGGATTTTTCCTAAAGATTGGCTCAAAATTCCTTGAATTTTCAAAGAACTTATCCCATTAAATGGATGCATGACAGATAAAGCAATAAGAAATCAAATAAGACCCGTAATAATCAAGAAACATACCTAGGACTTGAGGGGTAGACACATCCAGATGATGTAGCTACAGAAAAAATACACAAGAATGAGAAGGTAATTAATAAAAGTGAAAATCTAGAACATGCAGCCAAATATAGATGCACTTGGAAGTACACTTACCAGGAGGATTTGGACTGGTTGTGGCAGCACCTGCAAAATCACATGTTCCTTGAGCATTACCCTTTCTCTGGTAATAGCTATTAACTGCATAATTACAGTGATCCTTCACAGTGTTGGGTTGGTAACAAGCTCCATTTAGGAGAATAGGGGTACAGTCAGCACCAGCTCCACAAGCATAATCTATGGCACTCTGAAGGGCTTGATTACCAACACCATCTTTGCATAAGCAGTAAAGAGCACCTATTGCAAATCAAATAAATCAGAAACAAAACAGAAAAGTTAGTTCACCCCATAATCCTATGTTATCAATGTAACAACATGGGAAACATGTTTTATATAAAAAGGTCAAAATTACAGAAAAAATATCATTCAGAATCTCCTTTAGTATAAAAGCTTTCATCTTTCCGCAGAACAGTAGAGAAGACCCTTTATAGAAAAACCCCAAAACTAAAGCAAGGAAAAAAAATATCCAGGAACTGCAATCAATCATATGAACCACCCCAGAAAATTAAAGGGCGTTCATCACGACTTAAAAGAACTTCTAAAATCACATGTTGAATCTTTAGAAGAAACACACACAAATCAGTGCAGGTACTCACTTGAATGACGAGTCAGGGCTAGGAAAAGCACAAGATACACAAAAAGTGCCATGGCTTGAGAACACTATCTATTTGAGACCAATTGAATGAGGGTGATGGAGCTATTTGTGTCAGAGGCTGATGGAAGAAAAGGGTGATGAAAAGAATAAGGCTTAGGAGAAGAAAGCGTATTTTGTAGGACAAGAAAGGACAAGTCTCTGTCAGAGAAACTATTTAACTTGCTTCTGTTATACATTATTAAATTATCTAGACATGAAGAATGTGTGTGTATTATGGGAAATTGTGTTATGGGAATTTGTGTACATACCATACCACACAGTACACCTAAGCTTTTTGGAGTTCAAAGTTAAACGGCTGCTTTATTTTCTGTCATATATTTTGACCAGTGCCATACACGTGTGGTCTAAGTTCCAACTTGGCAATGGTTATTGAACAGTGCCATGTGAGATTTATCACGAGGGAGGGTAGTCCATGATATAAACATTAATTTAATTGAAATTTTCCCATAGTTTAAAAATACATATTAATATGTAATTAAATATATATGTTTATAAAATTATTTAAAATTCAAATTTATTTATTTTAATTAATTAATTGGTTAATAATTGAAATTTTCTGAACCAATATATCAAAACTACTAGAGATTCATGCAGTACATGAAACCTTTTTCAATTACTTCCATTTCAGATAAAAGTCTCATTTCCTTTTTCTGACAGTTGGAATCACCGACCAACTCATCTGGTGAAATTTGCTTGAAATTAATTATAATTATTTCATAATTTCAAACGTTAATTATATATACTTAGAAAAAATATATGTGGACCAGTATGCTAAATGGATATCCGTTAGATATTTAAATAGAAAACTTAAATATGTCAGTTTATCAAAATTTAAATATTAAAATGACCGTTGAATCTCATTAATGAAATTAATTGTAATCAATAAATAATTAAATACTTCACGTTATTAATGATGTAGTATAGAAACTTGAATGATAGACGGTAGTCGGCTTTCAAATTTGAAATTTCTAGAGTAATTATATATTATAATCAGTTTAATGACCACCATTCTTTTAATGAAAACTTTAGAACGAGAAAAAAAATTAGTATGTAGACTAACATATAATAATTCACAAAATAACACATAAAAGAATTTGTATAGCTAAATAATCATTATATTTGTTAAAACTAATTGATATGTTATGGAAAAATGAGTTTTTAAATAAGCTAGTTGTTAGTTTATAAATTTCAAATTTATAAATTAATTACTAACTTGTAAGTTTCAAATTAATTAATTATTTTCTAAGTTATTTGTTAGCCTAAAAATGTTTAACTAGCTTATAACTATCAAGTTAATTAATTCGTTTATAAATTAACTTGTTAGCTTAAAAGTATTTATTCAAAGTAATTAATAAACTAATTAATAACTATAAAATGTCATAAAAGCATAACGTTACACAAGTTTCATTATATAAATATTTTTTTTGCCTTTAGATAAAAGATATGTTAAAGGCCTTGCCTTACAATCAAAACATATTCTAGAATTTAATTTTAAAGATAAATAAGATAATACTTAGATATTTTTTTAAGTAAAGTTTAAATAAATAAATAAATAAATTTTCAATTTTATTTTTATAATTACTATCTTTTCAAAATCGTTTCTCTTTATATCTTTTTACCTTTTTTCTAGATTTATGACATTATCTGTCATTAGATTGGTGATTAGAGTTTGTCATTAGACTTGTGACAATTAGATTAAGATTGTTTGATAAGAATCTTAGATTGAGTAAGTTCATTTTTTTTTCCTTTTTCGATTGAGTCATTTTTCAAATCTTTCTAGTTACCTGAGTCTAGATTGTGGTTGCATATATTGTTTCTATCATTAGGATTAGTTTTTATTAATTCAGGATGTATTTTGATCGTCAATCATGATTCTATGGTGCAGGTTAGGCTATCTCTGACATCCTTAGGTTTTTGGAGCTTTTTGTTAATTAAGGTAAGGAAAGCTAATTGCATGTTTTTATAAATGTTAGTTTACTTTGAAATACAACCCTGTTGAAAATGATGAATTTGGATGATTATGGTGTGAATTGATTTTATGGTTATAAATGAGTTTAAAAGTAAAGTTTATATAAGTTTGCAAGTGAATAGTGAATGATGTGCATGATGTGTGAGATATGTTTCTGAATGATGAATGATATGGAAATGTGATCAAGACTTAATATCTTTAGGAAAGAAGACTTAATATCTTTAGGAAAGAGATCCTAGTGTTAAGGTTTATAAGATGTGCGTTGATTGTTGATTTGCTAGATAAGGAGTTTTATATGACTGTGCTACAATGTGAAAAAGAACTTATTGGACCAGATCATATAGATTAAAAGGTTCATATAGCTTCGCTACGGTGTTAAAAGAACCGATTGTACCATATCATATGGATTAACAGGTTCATATGGTTGTTATCTTACAGTGTGAAAAATAATCTATTAGATTAGATCATATGGATCAACATGCCCATATGACTACACTACGGTGTGAAAAAAAAATCGATTGAACCAGATCATATGGATTAACATGTTCATATGATTGTGCTACGATATGAAAAAGAACCGATTGGACCAAATCATATGAATTAACCCTGATATGTTAATGATAATATGATATATGAAATGAATTATGAAAGTCTGATATGTTGTCATTTGGCTAGGATAGAAATTTAATTTATGATTGTATATTTTAAAACTCTCTAGCTTATCCTTTTTTTTGTGGTGATTGTTTTGTTTTTAAATGGTATTTCAAATGTTAAATGATTGTCTTAAAGTCCAGGGTTTTCTTCATAGTACAATCATTTAACACAAGATGGGTATAGAGAAAATACCATCTGATTGCCAATACTCTAGACCGAGGCCATGAATTATGACCCAACACTGTGCCTTAGTAAGCTTTATTGTTTCTGAAACGAAGTCTTTAGTCCATGCAAAGACTCGAAAAAGAATTAAAGAGAGAATCCAAGATCCAACCACTAGTACACGCCTTATGTCTTCTAAAGAGATGAACAAAAACTCATAAAATCTCTCTTATACCTTACATCTTATATTTTTTCACTACTTATTTAAATATTTTCGTTAGTCTCATTACTATCAAAAATAGAAAAAGGTATAATGAATCACCTTATGTAAACTCTCTCAATAATTTGAATTGCGATACGTAGACAACTATTAACTAGAACCCATGTATAAGTTAATTTTAGACATCCTCTAAATATAAAAGAATTATCTTACTAAATTAAATGCCTTTTTAAAATCTACTTTAAACATAATGCATTTTTTTCTTATATCTAACTTTATCTATTGTCTCATTTGTGACTTAAAACACTTTCCAAACATATATTTGCCTCTTAAAAAGGCGGATTCTATTTGGCGTATAAACCCTTTTGCTAAAATTTTATGAAATAATCTTTTATACATTTTCTACCAAAGATATAAGTTGTTTATGAGCAATTCTTTTTTAGACTCTGTTGCAAAAGACGCATTCCCATTTAGTACAAGACTTTTGCTATAAAATTTATTGCATCCTAGAATATAATCTTTAATATTTGTTCTTGATAAAATTCAAATTAAAGCAATATGGTTGAGGACTTTTACGCCCTCCTAACCATGACCCTGACACTAATGATTTCTAGGAAAAATTCGGAATAGGAATTAAATTTCTTGGGGAAAAATCTCCCTTTGCACGTAATGAAGATCAAATGTACGAGACACATAAAATAGCATCACAGATAAGAAATAGTAAAAGATATAAATTTATGTGATTCGATCCATCTTGCCTACGTTCACATAATTAATTATCTGCAAAATATTCCATTTATATCACTACAATAAAAATTTTCTACAAACTTAAAAAAGCTTTTCCCTTAGAAAAATCACCCATTTCTCAATTAGGATAATCATCCCTCTTTCTAATTTGGACGTGCTTTAGTTATACTTTGACAATCACAGGTGGCACACACCCACTTTACAACTTTATGTGACGATGATGTGGCCAAGATAAATGACGTGTAAAAAATATTCTAACTTGGCACTGAGAGTCATTTTTAGGATTTACATGTTTGAGATTTTATCTAAAACGCTGCCCAGCATATTCCATCAAGGGTTGAGAAGCAGTGAGTTTGAATCTCAAATCTCTTGAATCTCGCCACTGTTGTCGCTGTCATTGCAGTCGTATCCGATGCTGTTACCAAAGCTATTGTCGCCGCTGTCAATTTTCGACCACCGTCACTCGCCACTGTCGATTCTCTCACCACCGTTGCTTGCCACTGCGATGGTCTCCCACCGTCACTCGCCACCACAACCACTCTCACACGAAATCTCCCTTATGCAAATGGGTGCACTGTGTAAATCAAATTTCCATTAATCTTAATTACACAGGATCTTAGAATTTTATGACTCTCACATAAATATAGAAATATAGAAGAGAAACTCCATATTCTTTAATGATCTCTGTTAATCTTCAAATGCTCTTTGATGATCTTTGTTAATCTTGGAATTTTCTCCTCTCTTCCTTTTATCCCTCTTCCTTCTATCCCTTATTCTTTTCTTGATGGGGAGAAAAGAGACCGTACATTCACAGGTAAAAACTGACAACCACTCTTGAAAGTGTATCTTTTATTTTTATATTCT
>Ga0099825_1006142_pt1 | contig 15150 bp, 8 predicted proteins | sample SiratroredBW_FD_76838 | JGI IMG/M metagenome (GOLD analysis project Ga0099825, IMG submission 76838) | Root nodule microbial communities of legume samples collected from California, USA - Siratro red BW | ecosystem: Host-associated > Plants > Roots > Nodule | place: USA: California | collected... | reverse complement strand
TCTGAATTTTCTCTTCCCTTGCTGAGTCACCATTCTTTGCTTACCCTTACTATCTTCTCTGCAGGTGATGAACAGTGAATCTCTCGTTACATTGCTATTCTCCTTTTGATGCTTATACTATAACAGTTGTGTTCTATTTTGTTTGGTACTGTTATTTTCTAAAAAATACACTTCCAGTTGATCTCCCTTCATTCCAAATCCTTTGTTTACTTTAATTCCCCTTACAACATCTAATATATTATTTAATTACAACAATTTAATGAGTTAATACAATAACAAATAACAAAATGTTATATGAAAGACTAAAATATAAGACTGTAGAAACCTTGCCCATAATAGGAGACTTATTTCCATTCAACTTCAATATCATATTTAATTTTCATTCATATATGTTTTTATTCTGATACTGGGTATTAAAATGTCATTAATGTGTGTTGAGTATTTGGTTTTGTTCAATTCTTTATATATTTAGCACCTGGACTTCGATTCAATGAGTCAGAAGGATTGTTATCTTACAAAGTGTTTGGCTCAAGGATGTTTGTTTGTTAATAAGAATATTTGACATTCGTCGTGAAATTGGGTAGAACTTTTCTTGGTCAAGTATAATTTTATTGACAGTTTATTGTGTTGTTACCCCTATCTTCTACATTCACCTCCTAATTTTTTTGAAATACCAGTGCGTGAGTTTTATTTTAGTTTGATCTTTCTCTCATTCTTCTACTTTGCTGGTTGCTAGATGCTATTTATACTGACGATGATGTGAGATGTGGAGCCCTTATGTGATGCTTGTATTTGTGAATGCACTATAGCTAAGAAAAGAAAAGCGAAGAAATTGTGTTAGTTTCAGCTAATTAGGGAGGATTGGTAAAAATGGATTTGTGACGATTTTCACTTTTCGATCTCCTTCATTCATCGTGATATGAAAATGGTAAGTCAGCATGATATTGGTGGCATTATCTTTTACTCTAACTTTGATAGCTTCACACAGCTGTTTCCTCCTTCTATCCATCTTCTTTGTTGTCTTCGGTTTTCATTGCCTTGCTTTCACTTTGTTTTCCCTAATCCTCAAAAGTGATCCGAGAACTTATATTAGTTTGCGAGAGTTTGTTAACGAGTGAGTAGTGACACTCGTATTATTAATTATATTAGATAACGTAATCAATTATGAATGTCATATAATATAAAATATTAATAAAAATAATAAATTATCTAAAATAATCATAAAATAAGAAATAATTTAAAATAATATCAATAAAACATAATAATGTATAAAAAAATAGATAAAATACTAATAATAATAAAATTATTAATATTAATAATAATAATAGTAATAAATATTATTTAATAATTATTTGAAATTAATTTATAACAATAAGTATAGTTTAGTTATTTTATAAATACATTATTTTATTATTTTTAAAAAAATTATTATATTTATCAAATTATCCATAAATTTTTCTTTAATTTTTGTATTTTTTTGTATTTTTTATTTTTTTATTATTTTCTCTTCAATCCAAACACACTTTTGGGTCATTCTACAGTTATTTGTCAACGAAGCAGAAAACACGTATTTTTCATTAAAATAAATCCCTAATTATATGGGTTGAGGGTTCTTCCATCCCATCAAATCTTTTAAATTTCAATTGTACCCTGACAATTTTATACGAAAGGAGAGATGTATTGTGGTTAATGGTGGACTTTGACAATTTCGGTGATGGTAGTGAGAGTAAATGGTAATGGTTTTTTTCAATAAACTTATTATGAACGAGTTTGGGTTGTTTTAGACAAAAAGAAAAATTGTATAATTAAGTTTTGGATTCTTTTTTCACGTTGAGATGTGTTATAGACTTTTGAAAATCATATTTCAAAAGGAATTAAAAATCATTTAAAGGGTATAAGGTGTTTTTTGAAAAGGATTTTTAGAAAGTCAAAAAATACATTCTGGAACATCTTTTAAGGAAGTCAAAAAAGGCAATCCAGAAAATATTTTCCAGAAGTTAAAAAATATATTCCAAAAAAGTGGTGATGTTTTTCTCCAACGACACGGATGAGTTTGGGTTGTTTTAGAGGTAACGAAAAGCAATGTGGTTAAATTTTGGGTTTTTTTTTACAGACTTTTAAAAATCATAATTTCGAAAGAAATTTCAAGAACGAGTATTCCAAAAGTCATTTGGAGGGTGTAGTGTGTCTTCCATAAAAGAATTTTTGAAAGTTAAGAAATACATTCTAGAAAAGAATTTAAAGAAGTCAAAAAGGGCATTTCATAAAGGACTTTCAAGAAGTAAAAAAAATACATATTTCGAAAAGGTGGTGACGCTTTTCTCCGACGACTTGTTGTGGACGAGTACGGGTTGTTTTAGAAGTAAGAAAAAACGGCGTGGTTAAGTTTTGGATTTTTTTTTGGCGTTGGGATGCGTTATGGACTTTTGGAAATCCGACTTCGAAAGAAATTTTTAGAACGAGTATTCCAAAAGTCATTTGGAAGGTATAGGGTGTTTTCCGGAAAGGACTTTTCAGAAGTTGTGAAATACATTGCGAAAAAGATTTTATGGAAGTCAAAAAAAACATTTCAGAAAGGACTTTCCAGAAGTAAAAATGTATATTCTGAAAAGGTGGTGACGCTTTTCTCCGACGACTTGTTACGAGTGAGTTTTAATTGTTTTAGAGGTAAGAAAAAACAATGTGGTTAACATTGCAATAGGTCTTTTTATTTTTTTTATTTTTTATTTTGTTATTATTTTCTTCTCAATCCAAACACACCTTAGTGACATTCTATTTGATAATATAAGAGTGCAATAGGTCATTCTATAGTTATTTGTCAACAATAGGGAAAACAACATAGTAGTTTTGGTTAAAAGACAATCCCTAATTATATGGGTTGATAGTTCCTCCACCCCATTTTAAAATTCAATTGTACCCTTGACAATTTTATATGAAAGGAGAGATGTATTGTGGTTGATGGTGGACTTTAACAATTTTAGTGACAACAACAGGAGTAAGTGGTGATGCTTTTTTCCGACGACGTGTTATGGACAAGTTTGGGTTGTTTCAGAAGTAAGGAATAACAATGTGGTTAAGTTTTAGGTTTTTTTTTTTCACGTTGAGATGTGTTATAGACTTTTGGAAATCATATTCCAAAAGGAATTTCCAAAACGAGTATCTCAAAGTCATTTGGGCAATGTAGGGTGTCTTCTGGAAAGGACTTTTCGAAAGTCAAGAAATACATTCTAAAAATAATTTTAAGGAAGTCAAAAAAGGCATTTCATAAAGGACTTTCCAAAAGTCAAAAAATATATTCCGAAAAGGTGATGACGATTTTCTCCAACGACTTGTGGCGAATGAATTTAGGTTGTTTTAGAGGTAAGGAAAACCAGTGTGGTTAAGTTTTGAGTATTTTTTTTTCGTGTTGAGATGTGTTACAGACTTTTGGAAATCGGATTCCAAAAGAAATTTCCAGAACGAGTATTCTAAGAGTTGTTTGGAGGGTGTAGGTTGTCTTTGAAAAAGGACTTTTTTGAAGTCAAGAAATACATTGATTTTAAGGAAGTCAAAAAAGACATTTCAGAAAGGATTTTCCAAAAGTCAAAAAATATATTCCAAAAAGGTGGTCACGCTTTTCTCCGATGACTTGTTGTGAACGAGTTTGGGTTGTTTTAGAATAAGAAAAAATGGCGTTGTTAAGTTTTAGGTTTCTTTTTTGGCGTTGAGATATGTTAGAGACTTTTAGAAATTGAATTCCAAAAGAAATTTCTAAAAGTCATTTGAAAGGTGTAAAATGTCTTCCAAAAAAGACTTTTTGAACGCCAAAAAATACATTCTGAAAAATATTTTAAGGAGATAAAAAAAACATTTGAAAAGAACTTTTTAAAAGTAAAATATATATTTCGAAAGGAAAATATTGATTTGACAATCACACGTGGCATTTCGTAGAGAGGGGTATTACAGGTTATTTTCCTACGTTTAGAAAGTTTGAAAGGAAAGGCTGGGTTTTGCGGGTGGAATGTGTAGAGTCTGTGAGGGAAAAGCGAAAACCTTTGGTTGAAGTTGCGCACGACGGATGGTGGGAAGTGGCGTGTGACGAATGGTGAGAGAGGTGGACGGCGACAACGATGACAAAACGTGGTGTTTTTGTGTTTGTGGGTTTAGGGGAGAACACTGAAGCGTAGGAGAAGTTGCGACCGCGACGGGTTGAGGCCATGGGTGTACTTAGATGGTTGTTTGGATGTGTGGTTTGAAAGTAATGCCCAGTTAAGTATATAAGGTTAAACATTTAGAAGATTCAAAGATTTTTGTGAGCATTTCAACACTGTCCACGTAAGACAAGAATGGCCACGTAAGTGCCACGTCCAGTTATAACTTGAGTGTAATACCACGTCAGGTTGTTAACCTATAAACACTCATTCTGAAAAAGACTTTTGAAAAGATTTTATTTTATGTACACTTATCTTTCCTTGTCAGTAACGTCTTTCTTTGTTAGTAACGAAATGCAGAAAGCAACTGTTAGATCATTTAAGGAAACACCATTACAGCAGTTCAGAACACCCAGTTTATTTAGAAGATATGTTAGTAATTTTGGAACACTTATTTTTAAAGCGTAAGAAAATTGTTACAAAACATATTCCAAAAATTAGTTGTTGATAGTCTCACATTACATGCTTTGTATGAGATAGCTTACAGTTAATGTTTTGTGTTCCATAAATCTTTTTTTAACACTAAATAAGGTCCCAAATTATCAATTCTGAGGGAAGGATTGCTTTTGACACAATTGTAACGGATAAAGAGTTTCCAATATCATTGATGTTGATGGAGATGATTACTATGTCAAGTATGGTTAAATTAAGAACTAAAGAAAAATTCAAGGGGATAGCAGTGATGGATTTGTAGTAAATGAGATAAGTATAATTTTTTTTTTGGAATTGTTTTTATACTTTGAAAAAATTATACATAACTATGTTAAAGTGTATTTGTGGAGAAGTTTATATATATATATATATATGGATGTATTGTGCGTGTGTAGGTACAGGGAATGTAGGGGAACTGGTAAATATATGAAAGATTTATATCTAACTATTATTGGAACTAGAATACTAAAAATTATGAATATTTTTTTAAATTGCAAGGAGAACTAATGAATAATGAGAAATGATGAATTCTTAAGTTATTTTTGGAAATGATTGATGTTGATAGGTCATCCATAATTAATATAATTAAGAGATTAACAACTAATGAAAACTTATAAAAAAAAATAAAGGTTGTTGATATGACAAATTTTTGATAAACCTAAAAAGAAAGCGAAGTCGAAAAACAATTAAGAGGAGTGTGAATATAAGATATAGGAAGGGCATGGGCCGGAGTATGACGGGTGGCCCACTTGAAAAAGAAGTAGTGAATTAGGGTTTAAGGGAAGAACATTAGAGAGGGGTTAGGGTTGAAAGGTATATAGTGCGATTATAAGGTAGAGAAAAGAGAGTGGGAAGCAATGGATTCGTTCTCAAGTCCATCGAGTGGGTCGTCGCAGCAGTTATCTGCGCAGGATATCAGAAAGCAGTTGAAGAATCAACTGGCCTTGGAGTATGCCCAACAATTTCTTGAGGTATCATTTCTACTTTCCCCTTTTAACTCCTCGTATGGATTTCATTCAACAATTTCATCATTTATTTTGTTCTACCATGCGTTTCTGTTTTAGCATATGTAAACAATATTTCATTATCCAGTTCTACACTTACTTTTAGTATTAACACCACGCCCACTTTACTAAAAACCAAATTATAGGTTTTATCAGTTCAATTTCACTAGTGTATAAAGTAGGTCCAGATATATCTTTCAACCCTAACGAAGAGGAACACCCACAAAACAAACATGTCAGATGCAAATTGGGAAAATTCAATTATGTAGCTCAATGAGATGCAATTGATTGTGAAATTATCAATTTCAATTAATGTATAACTATGAAGCTCACACGCAACTTTTTAAGGATGGGGTGTAGTGAAGTATCCAATTCAAAGCATATTTTTTAAGTATTTCACAATTCCAACACTAATCTTAAAAGGACTAATACAATATTTTTTTTTTAAAACTCATAAATCAAGAATATTTAGATTATATACGTTTTTTTTTAATTAGCTGGACGTTGAATAGGTGAATTAGATTTATTTTTTATTGTATTTAACTAACCTTGTTGATAGTTTTTTAATATATAAATCTTGATTGTCAATTTATATAGATTATATTAATGTAATATATAGATTAGTATGCCGGATTCTAGAGATTGTTTACACGTTCCTGTTCGTATCAGTATCCATGTTACATAGATTTATAATGATGACGGTTTTCTATCACGTAGAAAGATGCAATTGCATTTAGTGATTGATGTGATTCTTGATAATGAGTCGTTTTCTTTATTCTGATGCTTTAAATTATTGAAAATTCTATCCCTCGGCCAGTTGCAAATTTTTGGAAATATGTAGGAGTATTGCCATTTCTTGCTAACAGTGCATACTTTGAGTAGTGATTTTGTTGAGTGTCTTATTGCGCTCATCTCCCGATTGCATTTTATTTTGCAGACAGTGGGAAGAAAGTGCTTTGAGAAGTGTGTGACGAAACCAGGTTCTAGTCTTGGTGGAAGTGAAAGCAGTTGCATCTCTAGGTGCGTAGATCGATATATTGAAGCCACCGGTATCATTAGCAAAGCGTTATTTACTTCGCAATGAATCGAAGAACAACCTCATCAGTAAATGTAATTGCTCGACATTTTGAGCACCAATTTATAGACGTTGGAGATTATGTGTCTTCTCCGGGTTTTTCTTTCCCTCAACTGTCATGCATTTTTATGTTACATTATACAATGAGTTTGTATGACCCGTGAAGTTCAGGCTTATTTTCAACTCTATGTTAATGAATTTATGTTCTAATAATTGTGTATATTATTTTTACTTGTTCATAAAGATTTTGTGTAAAGGTGCTATCTGAAGCTGTCCGGTAACTAAAATAAGTTTTAAAATAGTGTTAAAGCATAACATTTTGGAGGCTATCACATGGATTTGTCTCTTGGATTTCGGTTTCATTTCACAAAATAAAGAGCTTATAAAGTTGTGGTTGTTGACAATTGATGTATGATTTAATTGTTCTCGTTGATTAGTCTGTAATTGTTGGATTGTTTAATTGGTATTTCTTCAATTTCTTACACTTAAAATTTAATTAGAAATATAATGGTGCTTAAAACTAGTTACTATCTGAACTTGAAAACTTCCAGCTCTTTTAGACATAAATGGCCGTTGGTATTTTTTAAAATTAAGGAAGTTGATTAAATTTTTTAACAATAGTGAAATTCAATTGAATAAAATAAATAAATAAATAAAGGGACGACTATGTAAACAATTTAGTCTATAAGAACAAATAGTTTAATTTAGACAGTGCAAAGGTCACTTGAAGGGTAAGTGTTCGTTTTGAATATCTTGAAATTGGTTAGGCTTTAGAGATGTGTGAATAGTAAATACTTCTTCTCTCGTCAAATGGTCTTTCAATCTGTCGTGAAGTCCTCAAAAGTAAAGAATGATGAATCTTATATTTGCTAACAAAGAAAAATGTTCTTATATTTGAAAAGGTATAGACTTATGGGTGGATTAATTCAGCCTTGTTTGACCCTATTGGGTAAGTTTATAAAATTTGGTAGTCGCTTACCTATATTTTAAAAGGCTTGTTCGTGCACGGTAGAATATTATTATTATGGAAACAAATTAAATCAACATAATATTTAAGATAATTAAGAGAATAATAGATAATATCGATAAAAATATCATAGAGATAATCAAGAGAAGAATATCATAGAGATAATTAAGGGAGTATTAAATAAACAAATCAGTAGAGAATATCAAATGTATTTATTTAGAATAATTTCTATATTTAGTTTTCTAGAATTTTATATTAAGTGAGCTACATTCAATAAAAAAACCTTCTTCCATGTTATCATATTCTTTGTTCTTTTTTGTTTATAGTTATCATATCCTTGTCCAACCTTTCTTAACCTTCAGAGCGATGTTGGATCCTAGAAACTTAAAAACCAACATCATTGTTTCATTACCCCTTACAACCAAAAAACACTAAAAAACCAAAAATGTCATTTTCAGATGATAAAATTGGCAACAGTATGAATCAAAACCAGAATAACTCCTAAACCATTATTGATGAGCTAACTTTGCAAATTGCAAATATGCTTCGTAATGGCCTAGGAATTCAGCAAACACAATCCAATCTTGACAATTTGTCAATTGGTTCCAAATTAAATGGAGACAATTATCCATTATGGTGGACTAGGGATTCAACAAACACAATCCAATCTTGACAATTTGTCAATTGGTTTCAAATTAAATGGAGACAATTATCCATTGTGGGCAACACTCATGAAGAAAGTTATCAGTGATAGAGGAAAGAAGAGTCATCTAACAAGTATACCTCCAGCACCAGAAGAGATAGAACCAGCATATGAAAAATGGGAACAGGCAGACCAAACTGTCTTCACCTGGATAATTCAAAATATTGAGATTAGTTTGATAAACAATGTTTTCCAGTTTCCAACCGCCAAGGCTTTATGGGAGGGATTGGCTACTACTTATGGAAGCGGCACAGACCTGATGCAAATCTATGATTTACACCGAAAAGCAAACACACAGAAACAGGGAAAGGATACCTTAGAGGATTTCTAGAACAAATTACAAGCTATATGGATGACGATTGACAGAAAGCAACCAAACCCTATGAAATGCTCAAATGATATTGCAACCTTCAACAAAATCAAACAAGAACAAAGACTATATCAGTTCCTAACAGGGATAGATGAAAAATTTGAAGTCTTCAAAAGAGATCTTTTGATGCAAGAGAAGACCCCATCAATAGAGTCCGCCTATGCTACTGTCCGAAGGGAGGCGGCCTGACTCCAAATTCTAAAGCCTACCACCAGTAGCGAAGAAAACACATCATTAGAGGAGGTTGGAATCGGCTTAACCACAACAAATAGACCACCGGAACAGGGACAACGATGGAGTCACCTAGAAATTGTCGGACGACGTCTATCACAACGAGACAAGGAAGACAAAAGCCACCTCCACTGTACTCATTGCGAAATGAAGAAACACACCAAGGAGACTTGCTTCAAAATCGTGGGTTATCCCGAATGGTGGGAAAAGTTTAAACAAAAAAATCGCAAGGTTGCCACTGTCGTGGGCATCCTGCAAACCACTAGTAACTGTAATGATGACACTAGAAGAGAGGAAGAAGCAAAACCGCAAGTTGTTCATGGAAGAGTCGTAGTCACTCATGGAGGTAAAAGAAGAGAGGAGGATACCAGTCCAGGAAAATCTGATCTGTGGATTTTTTATTGTGGGGCAACTGACACCATGACCCATGATCCTAATGATTTTAACAATCTCTCCACACCTGTTAAAACTCATATTGAGACAGCCAGTGGAGAATTAGTTGCGGTCCAAGGAGAGGGCTCAATTGGTTTTTCAAAAGAATTAAAATTAGAAAATTGTCTCTATGTTCCTGCACTATCATCAAAATTACTTTCTATAAGCCAAGTTACAAAGGAGTTGAATTGTGTGGTTCTCATGTTTCCTACTCTTTGCCTTTTACAGGACATTCTTATGAAGGAGATCATTGGGCGTGGTACTGAACGTAGAGGTCTTTACTACGTTGATGAGGTTGCTCACAAGGGACATGTCATGTCATGCTTTCTCACGGAACGGTTACAAGGCAACTTTGGTTATGGCTTAAACATTTGGGCCATCCTTCATTTGGGTACACCTTAAGATTTTATTTCCTAGTTTATTTATTAGTAACACTGAGCCCATCAAATGTGAAACTTGTATACGACAAAGAATCATAGAGTTACTTTTCCTCCCAACAATAATAGAGTCAATTCTGCTTTTTCATTAGTACATTCTGATGTGTGAGATCCAGCTCCTAATTTCCATAATAATCAATTTCAATATTTTTTGTTATTTGTGGACAATTTCTCTCCTATGATATGGGTATATTTTCTTAAACACAAATCTGAAGTACCCGATAAGTTCTATGCATTCTATCAAATGATTCACACTCAGTTTGGCAAGAAAATCCAAGTACTTAGATCAGATAATGGAGAATTTGTTAACAAATCAATGCAAGAGTTTTTCAGAGGAAATGGTTTAATTCATCAAACTTCTTGTCCAAACACACCCCAACAGAATGGTGTAGCAGAACGGAAAAATCGTAAGCTACTAGAGATGACTCGGGCCATGATTTTTGATACACAGGTTCTAACACGGTTTTGGACCGAAGCTGTTGCTACCTCGACCTATCTTTTGAACAGGTTACCCTCCTAGACCCTTAACCACAGAACACCCCTACAGATCCTAGCTACTCAGACTAATATCCCTCCTGTCCAAATGTTACCATCACGAGCTTTTGGGTGATTTGTGTTCGTTTATATTCCCAAAGCTAACAGAACCAAATTTGATCCATGTGCTGAGAAATATGTCTTTATTGGATATGCTACACATCAAAAGGGGTATCAATGTTACAACCCAATCACTCACCGTGTATATGTAACTATGGATTGTGATTTTTTAGAATCAGAATATTTTTTTAGTAGCCAACTTGATGTTTAGGGAGAGAAAACTAATGAACCACCAAGTTGGTTAAGTAACCTTATTTGCCAAGAAACTGTTCCAAAAGAGCAAGTAGATGGAGCCAACTAGCATGTCTCTTTCAACGTATGAGGGACCAACCCAACCAAATGAGGATCCTTCTGAGAATGTCCAACAAGAGGTAAGTGATCTTCACTCTACTAAGTTGTCTCCTGTTATGAATGAAGTCACTAATAATGACAGGTTAGCACCAAAACTAGAGCCTTTCACACTTCCTACTGAGCTGTCTCCTGTTATGAATGAAGTCACTAACAGTGACAGGTTAGCACCAGAACCAGAGCCTTTCACACTTCTGCCAAGAACAAACAGAGGAGTACCACCTGATCGATATTCTCCAAAACATGTTTCTCGGAATTCCAGGTATCCTATGAAGATAACTAGAAAAGGAGTAACAGACATTGCAAGAGCTTTTTTTATTCCCAAAACAGTTCACCAAAGCTATTACATATATTGAGTAATCTAAAATATTTTTTTTTAACATACTTTGGATTGTATAATTCAAAAAATATTTTCTTGGAAAACAGATTATGCTAATTCAGACTATGTTGCTTTGACGATTTTTTGGTTTTTATTTGTTGTATTAACGTAAAAAGTTTGGTGTTGAGAGATTAATAATTAGAATTAAAAGGTGCTCAAGCTAAGGGTAGGGAGAGGCCTACCACATCAATCCACAGAGGAAATCATCGAGAAGGTCGATAAGATGTTGCTGCTAATACAAGTAAACGATTATCCGGAGGATTAACGGATTTTTCTTTGTCAGTGAGTTATCGTAATCATGTTACTTGGGAGGGGGTGGTGAGGTAAGCACTTTTAAGTTGTGGTTTTGGTTAATTACAATATATTGACGTTATTTAGGATTGGGATGAAGTAAAATTGGTCTCCCATGATATAAAGTTAATAAGTTTGGGTGACCTTGAGTTGAAATTGAGACATTTGTTTTAATTCTAGGTTGTGATCAACTGGGAGTATGAAGTAGCTGATAAAAGGTTACTTCCTAATTTTGTAAAGAGTTGACATCGAGATATAAACACGTTCCATTGTATATTGGTGAGATGATTATCATGTTAGATAATGTGTGTATCCTTCATATCTTTATAGTTGGTTAGTTTCAACTTATATTATATTGGAGTTTGTGGAATCGGCTGATTTGTTGATTGAGTTTTTGAGGGTTGATTCGGGTAATGTGAAGGCTGAAATGCAAAAGTGTCGAGATATGCACGTACAAGTTAACTCGCTAAGAGAAATTTATTCATATACATGTTGCTACTACATGAATATGCTAACGCGTGTTTTGTGCAACAGATCATGCAGTGGATACAAGCAGGGACGACCATAAGTGGATACAAGCATTGACAGACGGTCTATAAAAGACTTGGTTCGATCTTTTGCTTAAACTCTATTACGTAATCAAGCCGTAAAAGTAAATGTTTATCTAAAGATATATCTGTTACTGCAAGACTAATGTGCATATTGAAAAAATAAAATAAAATAAAATAAAGTACAATACATAGGCCATGATTCTCAAAAAATATTGGGCAAACTCTTTAAGTGTATCGGTACATGTTAAAATAATCATACACAGTAGACTGCACCACGACTTAATATATGACTCGTCAACTTTATGATGGCACACCATAGTGAAAACGCATGCATTTAAATATCATTCATGCAATACCAAATAACTAAAAGAAATGTTTCCCTTGCTGTTGTTGAAAGACAAAACAAGTTTACTAAACAATGTCCTGCGTGATTTTGTACAGGCAAAAAAGCTAGGCACCGAGAACCGTCATACACTTGGCCAAACCAAAAGTTTACTTACACAAGTTCCTTCTGTTTGGGTTCAAGAACTGGAGGATCAACCACAATCCCCATATTTGCCGCAGTGCCAGCTATAATTCTCATAGCTGATTCTATAGTCGAGCAATTCAAGTCCGGCAGCTTTTCAGCAGCAATTGTACGCAATTGATCAATTGTGACCTTTCCTACCTTTTCCGCCTTGGGGTCTTTTGAACCCTTTTCCACTCCTAAATAGCAATTTCAAGTTAGACGGTTTGGAACTTTGAACATTGAATTCATTGAAAGACGCAATAAGCTTTTGAGTAGAGTACTAAATGCCTGATGCTCTATCAAATCACTCTTGCATTCTGTTTATTCGGATTTATTACGAGTAAAACAAGGCTAGACTGTTCACTCAAAAACAGAATTTCAGTACTCAAGTAAAACAAATTTTGTGCTAGAATGCCATTTCAATCACCGACGTCTATCTTTGAAGTGAATCATGAGTATACTGTAAATAAAATTCCACACAGAAAGCCTAACTTAGTTTCATAATCCGTATAGACAGGTTTTAACGGCTACACAATAGTTCTCAAACCATTAAAAGCACCTCGTGGCCAACAAGGCAAGTCAACCTATGACAAAAGATTAGTCCTTAATAGTCAAAGGGTGTAAAAATTAACGAAAGCTCAGTGAATAGTATACCCAATTTCAAATATTAGTACGGACATTAATATGTTTCAAATCCAATCCAAGGCAATTTCCTAGGAAACCGAATCGGTTTTTAAATCAATAATGGGCTTGATGGAAAAATTGAGAAAGAAATTCCGGAGAGATCAAATCAGAATGAGACACGAGCAAGACCAACTTAACAACGAGATTACTTTCAATCTATAACCTTCAATTCAAAACTTGTATTGGATTTGGGAATCTTCTTCCTTTTCTTTCACTTGCTCAATTTTCTCATATGTATTCAATCCTTGGATACCTCACACTAGTTCTTAATTTGAAGCAGAGCAAAAGTAAGAAAATTCAGTGTTCATTAATCACATCTGATCTAAGAAAATACGATGAAACTTGGTAATGGGAAAGAATGCGTTGGAGATGAGGGGTTCAATTAAGATAATTAATTGAAAGAATGTGTGTCTTGAAATAAAAAACAAGGCATTGGCAACATAATATCAAACAGTTTGGAGGCAGTGTGAACATACCAGCGGCTTTAAGAAGCAGAACAGAAGCAGGTGGGGTCTTCAATATGAAAGTAAAGCTTTTATCCTACAGAGGGAAAACACGTGTAAATGGACATTGGCAAGACGGGGAAAATGAGAATAAGTTAGAGAGCTAAGAACCGACGTCGTAGACTGTGATCTCGACAGGAATGACATAACCAGGCTTATCGGCGGTTCTAGCATTGTAATCCTTGCAGAAAGCCATAATGTTGACACCCTTCGATCCAAGGGCAGGGCCCACGGGAGGAGCGGGTGTGGCCTTCCCAGCTTCAAGAGCCAGCTTTATAACTCCAACCACTGCACCACCCAACACAAAATACACATCAAATCCCAAATTTTAGAGGTTAAACAAAAACAATTAAGCTTACCTTTCTTGGCCTTCCCACCGGGTTTAGGGGGAGCCATGGCAATGACATTGAAGCGCCTTCGAATTGGGACAGAAGGAGAGGGGGTGGGAAGAGGGTTTCTGTTTCGAGGAAAGGGAAGAGAAATTGTATTGGTGTTTAAGGAGAATTTGACAGAAGTGGAAAAGAATGAAGAAGAAGAAGAACAGAGGGAGGGAGTGGGGATAAGACTTGACGCCATTCCAACAAGAGTTGAGTTCGGATAAAATGCCTATCTTGTAAAAACTTTACACAATATATGCTGCCTCAACTACTTCCTATAGATTCATATTTTCAATAAGATACCACTGGAAATACCTGTGAGTATTTGTATTTATTTATGACAATAAAAAATTAAAATTAATTACTATACTAAAATTAATTAAAAAATATTATTAAAATTTATATTAAATTTATAAAAAATAACATGCATATAAATAATTACACTTTTTATTAATTTTTTATAAATAGAAACCACTTGTAAATTTTCATCAAAATAAAAATTAAAATTCTAGAAAGCATGTCTAAATAATAATTACAAAATACTTTAAGTTTTATTTCAAAATTATTATTATTATTATTATTATTATTATTATTATTATTATTATTATTATAATTATACATTTTCAATTTGTATGGATAATTTACTAAAAACTTGGTAAATTATTATTAGGATAAAAGAAGTAAAAAATCTATACCAAACAATAATTACAAAATTTATTCTCCGCTATTAATTGTTATAAATATAGATTTTGTTTACATATTAGATGATAAAAAAACTAAATGAATAAGATAAATATATTATAAAAACAATTTACATATGTAACATATATTGTTTTAATCTGTGTTTCAAATATTGTTAAAGATGTGTGCTTATACGAAAGTCAATTAATTATTTTGCATGACAACTATTTTAAGTTTAATTTGCTTATACGAATAATATATATATATATATATATATATATATATATATATATATATATATATATATATATATATATATATATATATATAAAATATTTATTATATTTTTTTTTTTTATTTTTTATTGATTTTTTTTTTTTTCTTATATATATA
>Ga0099825_1006140_pt1 | contig 15157 bp, 5 predicted proteins | sample SiratroredBW_FD_76838 | JGI IMG/M metagenome (GOLD analysis project Ga0099825, IMG submission 76838) | Root nodule microbial communities of legume samples collected from California, USA - Siratro red BW | ecosystem: Host-associated > Plants > Roots > Nodule | place: USA: California | collected... | reverse complement strand
TAATAATAATAATAATAATAATAATAATAATAATAATAATAATAATTTATTGACTGATTGACGGTGGTGATTAGGGTGTAAAAATAATGATCGTGGTAAAAGATAAAAATAAAATAAAAAATAAAAATTGAAAACTAAATTAAAGTTATTTTTTCTGAACATTGAACAAACACGATTTAAAATTGAGTTAAAAATGATTTAATTTCATTTTGGCTAAATATTTAAAAGCTTGAAACTAAAATTAGCCCATTAATAATTAGATACTAAGTTTATTAGAAACTATTAACCCTAAATCATATCTATTAATTACAAAATTATCAACTTCATTTCATTTGTAAAATGTTGGTTTCATACTAAATCTTCAACACTATTACATTATTCCCAACAAAATTGATTGTTCAGTTATAATTTCCCAACATTAAATTAATCAGGAAATGACCATTAGGACATAGAAACAAAAACACAAGAGTTTGGCTTTTGAATTCCTTAATCGTATTGCCTTCTTCTATTCTTTTATGTCAGTACGTTGATTAATTTAATTTAATTTAATTTTTTGTTACATACTCTAATAAATGAAAATAATTCCAATCAAATTTAAGCGAACCAAACTTAAATTAAACTAATCAAAGTAAACTTAATTGAGTAAAATTGAAATCTAACCAAAAGCCTAACTTATCGAATTTACCTAAATTCAATCAACTTAAATCAAAAACCTTTTTTATTATTATATCCACATTCTCCCAAAGTAATATAGAAACTTATGTCAATTTATTTTTTTAAATATTATTATTTCATATGCTTAAAATTAAATACGAAAGTTTTAATTGTTGAATATTCGAGAGAAAATATATCAAGAAGATTCAACATTAATAAATTGTAAACAAAATTATATAAAAAATTATTACTCAGACCTTTAAATAATAAGTATGTAATGTTTCTTTATATTGTGCTTAAGTTTTTGTTTTTATTTAATTTAGAAGGCAGAATCACATGCTAAAGAAAAAAACTGTACATAATCTAAACCTATCTCATCATCTAACAAAAATGAAATTATTTATTTATTTATTTCTAAATAAGATAAACAAAACAAATTCAACCACCTCCTACCTAAATTATTTAAATTTCTTATTCAATTCAGTCCCACCAAACTAAATTTAAAAAAGTAAAAACAGGATGTTTGAAGTCAAGTATTTTCATATAATATTAATAGTTTATTAATTGTTTTGTCATGATTCACAAAGTCAATATAATTTTATTAAATTTACAGTATTTGAATTGACTTGGAAACCATATTTGACAGGATATTACATATACAGAAATGGGCAAAAATGACAATATCCAACTCATATAGCTCCAAATACAATACGACAGAGCTCTTTGAGCAAGTCATTTTCAGCATCATCAATCATCATTATAAAACATAAGTCAAAACTAGAAATCAAGTGCAGCAAATAACATAATCATATTGTGCCAGACTTTTTAGCCATTAAGTATCATAATAATCACTGCCATAGAAGTGGATAAAACCTTTTTGGGTTTCTGATATCAGTGGCAATTATCTTTGTAAATCAACGCAACAACTGACACCATGAACATCCCTGCAAATCAACAGTGGATAAAGTGAATTGCTTAGCATGACTCTAAATTTGTGATTCTAGATTTTAATTAAGTGTGCATTTAAAATATTTAAAACGTGTTATAATTTCTAACAATTTGTGCATTGTTTTATACCAAGGTTAATTTGTGACAAGTGGTGATTAGAAGGTGACATGTCACTTAACAAACATGGGAGAAATTAATTGGAGACAGTTGAAGAAGAGCTTTTGTTTTAATGGAGTGGTATCATTTCATATTCAAGCAACCATAAGTTTCAAAAAATTGAAAGAAATGGTGTAATTAATGAGAGGGAGCCAAGAAATAACAAATGATAAAGTTGTGACTAAGTTGGTGATCAAGTACTGAAACAGAAGGGTCAGATACGTGTACGTGGGGAGCTGAATCATGGTGATGCCATAGTTAGTGGGTAGCAAGAGAATCCACAATCAACTTTACTTCACTCTCCAATGTTGGAGCTTGTACATAAGATTTTAAAAAATAAATCAAATGATTAAATTTCATTTTATAAACTATTTTTACGAAAATAAATTAGATTTAAACTTATTTTTTAATATAATATTAAATTTATTTTAACAAAATATGGTTATATAAGAGTATATTCTAATAATGTGACAAAAACACTCTTGGTCTTGTAAATGAAGATGTAATAAAAGCTTTTAGTATAATAAACGTGACAAAACTATATAGTGAGAGATACTGTGTTATTATATAATGTTAGTGCGGGGCATCGAACAAACACGCTTAAAACTTATGAATAAATGTTATTTACTTTAAAATAAATATTATAAGACTTAAAACTAATTATTTGAAAATTTAGAGGATATAAATTAAAGAAAACTATTTTACAATTACCAAAACCAAAATTCAGGCATTTTATAAGACAATAAACATCGCTTCCGAATTTTAGAATGAAAAACAAGGAAAAATGTTTATAAGTAATTATATTAATAACCAATTATACGTATAATATACTATTGTTATAATCAATTTTTATCAAAATAAGTTTGCTGGAAAATGATTGTGGAGTACCCCCTCGAATTCTTAATATAAGACGTAATTTAAAATAAATCGATGGTCATTTTTATAAGGTATTGTATAATTTCTATTATGCGTTAAATTTTTTTCTTGTTTGTATTATGAATATGTGTTTTTGTTAATAAATAACGAGAAGATAATTTTAAAAATTATTAATGATAAAAATAAATTTGGTATATTAATAATATTATTTTGAAAACTCAACAAAATGTTATTGGCATGTGTAATTATGTCCAAAATGTCTTATATTAAGAATAAAAGAGAGTAATTGATTTGACTTAAATAAAAAATAATCATTTTTTACATTTTTACACTATAAATTATGAAAAAAATGCATAAAGGTGAAAGAAAAAATTATTTGAAAATTGTAATTAATTTGCGAATAATGTCCTTCATAAATTATCGAAGTCGAAATCATTGAATAAGAAATTTTTTTTCTTTTCCAGTTTTTTATTTTGTAAATTTTATGTTTTATATATTCCAAACACATCACGTTAAATCTTGAAAACGTGCTCTAACTAGAGAATGTTGGTTTATTAGCTTATGAGAATCAATATTAATTAGTTTTATCAGTAGTATAGAATTAATAAAGATGGAGAATAAAGCACTAACTTAAGTTAGTAAAATTATTGAACACAGATTAATTTTAGGAATATATAGAGAAAGAAAGAGAGAGAATGGGAACAGTTGGGTGAAAGGGAGAAGACAGAGAGATGAGAAGGGGTATGTTCTTAATATCCCATTTCACGTGGCTTACTCACTATTGGATAATCTCACATTAATTTATCATGCATTATTAAAATACTAATACAATAATGAAAACAAATCTTTGGTTAAAGCTTTTATATATATATATATATATATATATATATATATATATATATATATATATGAATGGTATTAATGTGCTTGAATTTTAAAGTTATTACTTTTTATTTAGCATGGATGTTTGTACTATCTATTATGATCGAGATTACTCTGTAAAATAAATCATGTATAGGAAGAACAATAACAAAAAAAGCTTAAATATATTCATTCAGATCATATTATCAACGATTATTTTAAAGTAACATGTAACGTAATATCAGTTGTCCATGTTTCATTCTTTCGGTTAACATTTTTTTTAATTAACATTTACATCGATAAAATACTTGTAGAGACTAAAATATTTTGCTCAAAAGGGAAAAACTCTTGAGTTGATTTTGTTTAACCAGATGAGCGAAACATGCAGCTTTTTGAAAAGCAAAATGTTTTTTAATTAGATTTTCATTAGTTGTCGACAAAGCATATAGCTAGGTGGCTATAGCATTTAATAAATTTTATTTTGTATTAATTAACCTTTAATATGTATTGTGACATACACCACTCACTTTCGGTTTGATAAAATAAATAATATTTACATAAAAGACAAACAAATATTCAAATGATTAACCGATAATGACATATATAAGACGACAATGAGTTTTCTCTGTCTCCTCTACACCATACCATCTAAGAAAATTGGGACTACTTTGTCTTCTTCTGGTATCAAATAGAGGGTTATTTTTCCAGTGATGAAAATGTATTTTTTTTCCACTCTAACTAATTTTATTTTTTTGTAAAAGGTACCATTATATCCAAATTATGGGTGGTTATTAGTCTATTATTATCATAAGTATTATTGTAGATATATAATCATGATAAATGTGATTGGTAAACTTACAAAAGTAGTAAATGAGAATTCAGATATATAGTATTCTACACTAACAAAGTTCAATTTCATTAGATACTTTTTGTTTATAGTATTGTTTTAAATATAAACCTTTTTTTTATAAAGCTTCCCCATATTTTAAAATTCTAAAAAAAACATAGGGTTGTTTAAAAACTTCAACTTTTGTTTTTCACTACCGTTCAATGTACTAATCTAAAAACAAACAATGAAAATACGTTTTGGATAATAAAATATAAAAAATGGAAGGAAGAAGTATTAAGTCGTCAATTACTTCCTTCATTTATTTTTAAGCGTCTTGTTATTTCAAAATTCAAAAATAATATTAATAATTTTATTCATATATTTTATTTTTTAATTTCTTCAATAACCGATTAGTGAGAAGTTAACACAATTTGACTAATAATAAAGAAAGACAAACGTATTTTGACTTTGGGTAGATTCTGCCAGCCTTAGTTGCATTTTCCTTTTGGTACACGCCACTCCTTACCCAATTAAGGCCATTTGGACTCTTAAAAGAAATGGTTAGGTCAAATATAAATTAAAAAATTAAAAGATCAAAGATTCTTATGATTTAATGGGAAGAATTTATTCTTTTCTGTTTATGAAAAGTCACTTCTATTTACGTTAGCACTACAATAGTATTAATTATCATTGATTGAAATTGAAATTCACCAATACTTTTTGGTCAATGAATATTAACCAGAGTCAAATTAATAGTTGTTGACAATGGCAAAGGTTAAACCATCAACACTATGCATGTTTGTATGGTTTTAAGATAGCAGGTGGGTCTATTTTTTACACTAACTTCCACTTTGAATATATTTTTAACATGGTCGTTTGTGTATATTTTTTATTGATAATAATATAATAAGTAGTTTTTTAAAATATATTGAGTATAAATTCTAATATTATCTTAGGTTTAACTTATCTTCTACAACTGATTTAAAAGGAAAGGATTTTGTTTAATTAATTAATTATATATATATATATATATATATATATATATTAAAAGGCTAGTTTATTTGATTTAAAATCTAATTAATAACTATTATTTATATTTAAAACATGTAAAATAAATTTTTATTTTTTTAAATTTGACGACAGGTTCCAATGATTTTCCTGATTCAATAACCCAAACATGTTCGATGTATTATAGGGGCAGAAGTTTAAAAACAAACTTGATGCTAGAGAAATAAGAAAGACTAAATTAAAAACATTTTAATATAATAGACTTATATAAAAATTATTATTTTATAAATTAATTGAATGTCATATTAAGAAATATAAAATTTTAGTCTCTCGATATAAATTTATTTGTCTAAATTTTAAACTTTAAGATAACAAACTAATATAAAATATTTACTATTTTATAAATGAATTTAATGTCAAATTAACAGTACTTTTATTTTTCATTTTTGGTTAGATTGTAATACTCCAAATTAATTTTAATATGTTATAATAGGTGATTTAAACACGTGATATATATATATATATATATATATATATATATATAAAGTAATATTCTACTATTTAATTTAAGATAATTAATCACACAAAATTAAACAATTTTAACTGTGTGTTTTAAGGACATGTAAGAAAAATTTGACCATTGATTATCAAATATTTATACATTTAAGTTTTAAAGTTTTATATGTTAAGGTTTTATTTAAAGACAGGTAACTAGTATAAATTATATATATAACTAACTTTCTCTTGTCTGGTTTAAATAGAATATTTCTCAAAAGAGCTTTCAAGTTTATAGTTTATAGAAAATCTCTTAACTTGCATCACAGAACTCTAATCAAAGATCGGACTATACCACTACGATCATGAACTAATAAAGACCTATTCTTATATCCTAGATGTCACATGCATATTAAATTGTTAGAATAACTACGAATATTAGAAAACTGACTCCAAAGAAATAACAAAAAATAAGCTTAACCAATTCAAAATTATGATCACATTCTTTGTTAAGTTTGTTGTCACGAATCTCCAATTTCTCTCAAATCATCTAATGAGAAATAAAATTAGAATTATAGTGAAAAACAAAAAATAAATAATTTTTCTATTTATAGAGAGATGGTAGTTTTGTGAAAATAAAACTTAATATTTTTATAATTATGTATTATTTCTATAAATACGTATTTTTTATTTAATGTTAAAATTTTCAATTACTCTTTTTTCGTACCACTTCTATTGTAAATAACAATTTTTATAGGATATTATATAAATAAACCTTTGGTCTCTCAAATTTGAGATAATTTTTTTTTCTCTATATCTTTTTATAAAGTATCTGTAGGTTGAAAAAAAAAAACATGTATAAATCCTTTGTTCAAACACCTTTTATTTAAAACTCATAAATATTAATACTTTGAAATTTAAACATGTATGATAGAAAATTTGATAATAAAATTCTAAACTTCAAATAAATTAAAATTAATCATCTAAACAAAATTTCTAACTATGCTTAAATCAAGGGATTAAAGTAGTTTTTGTTTTCTTCACATTATAGGATCTAAAAGATCAATTTTAAAATTAGAAGAAAAGAAAAAATTGTTCTAATTTTGAGAGGCTAATAATATATTTTATTTCTTTTAGTAACACTGCAAGAAAACACAAATAAAATAAAAAATATAATATTTTAGAAAAGACTGAAAACATTTAAACATGATTACTATTAACATGGAGTATAAATTCAAGTAAAAAATCCTATCATAAACAAAGGAATTCATCAGATAAAAAAAATAACATTCATCTTTCAGTCAATTCGTTTGCAGGAATATTCTGTTCTTTGCTTTTATCTTTCACGAATGCCAAATTCAAACAAAAAGGAAATTAAAAATTAAAATTTAATAAATTTAATTAGTGAAATTAGTGGCAGTAACTTCACTCAATCCTTTCCACATGGATGTTACACCGTGGACCATTCAATGTTCCCACATGCTCTCTTTCTTACACCTTCAATTCAACTCCACCACATTATAAACCTCAACCCTTCCTTAATTTTATCAGTGAAATAAAATAATTTACCAAAATTGATTAAAACACCAAAAAATGTCTTAAATGTAGTACTTGAAATCTTTAATAAATATTTGGATGCCACTTCGACACTTGTCTATATTCATAAAAACAAACACTGAAAATATGTAACATCGTGTACTTTCTTACAATTAAAAAAAAAAACACAGAACTGTACTACGACGTAGCCGAAGAAGTTAAGAAGAATAGTTATCGATGTAACTACGTCACTCCCATAATAACAATAAGCTACAAATTTAATTTGGTTGTTTCCGTTGGGTGCAACAAAAAAGGCGAAACTCTCGTTGTTTATTTCTTACCACTTTTCTCAGATCTCTCTCTTTCTTACTCATCTTCCTTTCTTCTCCCCAAACCATTCTCATTCTTCAACTCTGTCACCCAAACAAACCAACCCAACCTTAATTCCCACAAAAACGGAACCCATTCATTTCCGAATCTGCTTCAACTCTTCAAGTTCGCTCCTTTGACTTTAACCTCGGATCATATCACAATGGGTCTCTGCACTTCGAAGCCTCGTGCAAATCCCACACTCTCTTCTTCTCCCAATTCCAACACCCACTTCACAGACACCAATGCCGATGAACAATTACCGAAAAATCCTATTCCTACTCCGAAAAAATCTCCCCTTTTCCCTTTCTACACTCCGAGCCCGGCTCACCACTTTTTCTCCGGCAAGTCTCCGGCACCAGGGACTCCCCGGCGGTTCTTCAAGCCTCCTTCTCCAGCGAAGCACATTCGGGCCGTGCTGGTCCGTCGTCATGGGTCTGTTAAGCCCAACGAAGCTACCATCCCAGAAGATGAAGTGGTTGCTCTTGACAAGAACTTCGGATTCTCGAAACAGTTTGAGCAAAAGTTTGAGGTTGGGAACGAGGTTGGACGAGGACACTTTGGTTACACTTGTGCTGCGAAGTTTCTTAAGGGCCAACTCAAAGGCCAACAAGTCGCCGTCAAGGTCATCCCTAAAGCTAAGGTTGTCACATAACCATTTTCTATTTCTGATTTGAAATCTCTGTTATAAATTGGATTTGGAGTTAACTCAGTCCAAAGCCAAAAAGCTATGTCCTTATACTTTAATACGTTACTTTGGCTGTATTATTAGTCAACGTGTTATATGTAACTACTTGAAGTGAATAATGAGTTGATTTGAATTTATTTAAGATGACAACTGCAATTGCAATTGAGGATGTGAGGAGGGAGGTGAAGATATTGAGGGCCTTGACTGGACATAGAAATCTGATTCAGTTCCACGATGCGTATGAGGATAATGAGAATGTCTACATAGTAATGGAGTAGGTTGAATTATTGTGTTATCTTCCTTTTTTTGCTGCTTTCCTTTATGTGTGGTGAATGTTATAACTGTTTTTTCTTGCTCTTGTGGTTCCCAGGTTGTGTGAAGGAGGGGAGCTTTTGGACAGAATATTGTCGAGGTATTTGTTTATTAAAATGCTTGTTCTTTTGGATGTGAATTGTTTGGATACTGATGGGGGAAAAGGGGATGAACAAAAATGATTAAAAAGGAAAATGTGTGATTATTTGCCGGTGTGAGATGTTTGTTTCCTTTTGCAGAGGAGGGAAATACACGGAGGAAGATGCAAAAGCTGTCATGATACAAATACTAAATGTTGTTGCGTTTTGCCATCTACAGGGTGTTGTGCATCGCGATCTCAAACCAGAGGTGAAGTGTATTTGCAGTTTCTTTTCACTTTTTTAATCTTCATCAGAAGATTGAGTGTCATGGCCTCCCTGAAAAAGTGGGTGATAAGAAAAAGGTGGAAATGGGTTGGTAGAGGATAAGATAGGGACATGTGATCATCTATTAGGATGGTTTCCGATATCCTACTTAAATGAAATGGTTGTGCTTATGTTTAGTTTGGTTATTCGGCTTTGTCTTATCAAATTCTTACCAAGTATGACTTCTAACGATGGGTCATTTCTGGATCAGAATTTCTTATTCACATCAAAAGAAGAGAACTCTGAGCTGAAGGCCATTGACTTTGGATTGTCGGATTTTGTCAAACCAGGTATTTTAGAGTCCTTTTATGCATGATTGCCTGTTTTCAGTCCACTTCTGTTTGGGTTACAATTTTGGTGTTTCATGGCCTTACAGATGAAAGGCTTAATGATATTGTTGGTAGTGCATACTATGTGGCTCCTGAAGTTTTGCATAGAGCTTACAGTACAGAGGCTGATGTCTGGAGTGTGGGTGTGATTGCATATATTTTACTATGTGGCAGTCGTCCATTTTGGGCACGGACTGAATCTGGGATCTTCCGTGCGGTATTGAGAGCCACTCCAAGTTTTGATGAACCTCCATGGCCTTCTCTATCAGATGAAGCAAAGGATTTTGTTAAGAGACTTCTAAATAAAGATCCAAGGAAAAGAATGACTGCAGCGCAGGCATTGAGTGAGTTTCTCATCTATCACTTGAGGCTATTGATTTTTCTTGTACTCTATTATGTTCCTTACATATGTATACTATAGGTCATCCGTGGATTAAAAATTATAAGGACGTAAAAGTACCTTTGGATATTCTAGTGTTCAAGCTCATGAAGACATACATGCGTTCCTCCTCTCTACGAAAAGCAGCTTTAAGGGTATGTGTATTTCTGAAATTGCTTCAAAATCTTGATATTCAATGGAAAAGAGCCTTTGGTAACTATAGGACCTTTTGTGTCCCCTCATTCAAGAGTGTAACTGTATGTTTAAAATGTGGTTGAGTTGATTGTTGCATGAATAATCTGAGTAATAAGCCAGTAGAATTTTGTTTTGCAATTCCAACTAGATGGACTCAAATTTAGTGAACTGATGAAATTGTATTTGGAAGTTAGAAGTTAAAGATGGTAAAATATTTTGATAAGCACCCAGGTATTTGAATAGAACTAAAAACTTGAGTACTAATGACTTTTATTCTACTATACTTGGTAATACTTTACTCAACTTCCTTATTGGTTAAAACCCTTCATACATGACTTTGTCTCGTGACGAACTATTAGTTCTAATACCACTTAATAATCACTAAAAAACTAGGAAAACCCAGTTGGTAACAGGAGAGAAACAAATACTTAAATACTTCAAACCAACATGCCATGCTACTCGATATGAGATTCAAACATTACATAATACCCAAATTCCTATCAAAATTCTACATATGCATAGTTTCTATTTTTAACTGTCGAGGTAAGACTTAGATATCCTTAAGACCTAATTCTCTATCAAAATTCTACATATTTAGTTTCTCTTTAGACCTGCTAGGTGTGTCTTCTTGAGTATTGTTTTTAAAGTATTTTTTCTCTCTTATACTTTTCTTTGCTACTGTTCCAGTGTTCCCCATTTCTATCAAACTTCCTGTATGTTTCCCAATAACTTACTAGCAATATGGTGGGCATTGAAACAGGCTTTGTCTAAGACATTGGCTACTGAAGAGCTGCAGCATTTGAAGGAGCAGTTTGCACTTTTAGAGCCAAACAAAACCAACACTATTAGCTTGGAAAATATCAAAGCGGTTGGTTTCTTTCCAGCTCTTTTTATACACTATATTAAGAGAATGATGTTTGGAATCTCATAATTTGAGCTGCTCAGGCCTTGATGAAAAATGCAACAGATGCTATGAAGGAATCACGCATTCCAGATTTTCTGGCATCAGTAAGTGCTTTGATTTAGCTTTGGAATGTATATATATATATATATATACATGATTCAAATGCTATTTTGTGAATATACTGGTTGTTGATACGAATGATTTTGGGTGGAAGCTTAATGCATTGCAATATAGAAGGATGGCTTTTGATGAGTTCTGCGCTGCTGCACTCAGTGTTCATCAGCTTGAAGCACTTGACCGGTGGGAGCAACATGCACGCTGTGCCTATGAACTTTTTGAAAAGGATGGAAATAGAGCTATAGTCATTGAGGAACTAGCTTCGGTATGTTTGATTTGACTGTGACTTTAATTAATTTGGAATTCTTATATGGATAATCTTGCTGTGTCAACTATTTTGTAAATGAAGATATCCAACAGTTTCCCTACTTTAGTTTGTTACAATTTGTGGGCAACATAGTATTCTCTAAATACATTTGATTTCTGATGTGTGGTTTTGACTGAATAATCAGGAGCTTGGGCTTGGTCCATCTGTCCCTGTTCATGCTGTTCTTCACGACTGGATTAGGCACACTGATGGAAAGTTGAGCTTCCTTGGATTTGTCAAGTTATTGCATGGTCCATCTCGAAGTCTTGCAAAACCTCACTAGCATGGAAAGATCCAAACGTACTCAATTATACTCATGATAATCAATCTGACCAATCAAATTCTGGTCCACACATCACAGTCCAATATCATCAAAGGATATCTGCCACTGTTGAATTACACTCAACATAAATCAATCATCTGGGATTTTGTCCCTGGTTTTATACTGGATCCCCTCTACACTTGAAGCAGGAGTAAAACATGCTTCTACAGGCATTGTATTATGTTTTCCACAGTAAAGTTGTAGAATGTTTAAGATGCAGGTGTTAATGTTTTGTGGTTGTTGTAGATGGTTTTACTACTCTTAATATTCTAACATGTTTTGAGATTCACGATCATGTCCAAGTGCAAACCAAATTCATTGCATTGCTTTTGAGTTGAACAAAAGAAGTTTTTACAAGTCTAGGTTTCATCTGAAGATGCTAACTATGTTGGTACTCGTAGGTTCTAGTATTGATTAGCTAGCTGAAGCATCACATGTAAAGTAGCTATGTCTTCCATTGATTACTCCTGAAATCGACTCTGCATTGTGTACTATTAATAGTTATTGGTAAACTATGTCAAATAGTTTTAATATTCTCACTAGCTCAATTGCATTTTATATTTCAATTTTTAATCAGATTGAAATTCATCAATTATGAAATTAAGGAGTTAATTCCAGATGCAATGAATGCATCGGCACCACTGTTCACTTCCACCAAGTTGAGCACAAATAAATACTCTCTCCTAATAAATCATGATCTGAGTGTTCTCGTTAACATGTTTATATTTAGGTTTAGTTGTAATTTTAGTTTCTATAGTTTACAAAATTAGCAATTTTAGTCTTTTAATTTTTTTTGACAATTTTATTCTTTTAATTTATAATTATTCATATTTTTTTGTTAGTTTATGACATAGTAAGATTGAGAGAAAACATTAAAAACTCGTGGCTTTTGAATGTAATAGTAAATAATAGAGCTGCATGACCTTATCACCAAAGATAATTTGACAGAGATTCAAAATAATTCAAAAATTTAAACAAACATAATTAAAAATTAAAAGATCAAGATTGTGTTAAAAAAATTAGAAACCGAAAAAAAATTCAACTACCCTTATACAAAAATATAATAATCGAAATTGTATAAAAAATATTCAAAAACAAAAATAACAGATAATTAAATATTAAATAACTAAAATTGTGAAAAAAATAAAAATAAAATTATAGATTTAATATAATATAAAAGAAAATAGTAGGATTAAATCATAATTTCTACTAACCAATAGCATGGGAGAAAAATATATTGTACACTGATTGGATTCTGAATTTCATAATCAGGAACCTGTCTGATAAAATTGATTGGACGAACAGTACTGTACTTTGCATGGAAGTGGTCCATCTGGAACCCTATGCCTCTGAACATCACCTTTAAGTTGTATCATTACGATGAATATGTCGTTGAAGGAATTTTTAGTGAGAGTAAACAATGTAAGTTATTCTATTTCCCGCTTTTTATAAAATCCTTTATTTCTTGAACTTAACAAAATTTCTCATTTTTCTTAAATATACTTCATCTAAACCTAAAATTTTAAGTTCTATATAAAACTGACAAAACTATCCTTGTTATGAATTTTGATTCATTGCACAAAATTCAATTTCTAAAAGTTATACAATTTTTTTTCTACTTTTATAATAATTATTGGATAAGAAGTTACAAATTTTGTATTCTATAGGAGAGGATATAACGTTACAATTTTGTATCCGTAGGACATGTATTTTTATTACAATAAATTGTAGGTTGTTGTTATTCTTTTTGTGCTAACCTATGTTCCTAATAAAACAATTTATACATTTTTTTTATCTAAAAGTAACTAGTTATTTTAGAAATGTTTAAGATCTTTGACTATGAACACAAGAAATCAGGTTGATATGTATAGTCATCATTAAGATTTATCATTTTTTTCTAAGAAAGCGCGAAGTTGAGTTGTTCATCTATATGTGTCAATAGAATATATGTGGAAAATCAACTTTATTTAGTTGGGAAAAATCATATTATTTTGTGAATTCATTTATATATATATATATATATATATATATATATATATATATAGAGAGAGAGAGAGAGAGAGATTTTCTCTAAATTTATCAAGAAAGTTTCATAAGTTAAGCACTTAATATGGCCTGGGATCAATGATACTATTCTAAGTCCTTAAGAAGGATACTGTTATATGGACTTCTTTATATTTATATAAATCAAAATCAATGGTTTAATAAGTGGGGTGTAAGTGGGGCTGTGGACTTTATTGTAATGATTTTTATCTTTTATATATGGGTTGGGGTAACTTTTGTGCCCTTTGTCTATTACTTTTATTATTGTTGATTAAAAAATATAGAATCCAAATCAATTCATAAACTCTCTTATACATCAATCAACAACAGTGTGATACAATTTAATATGTACTCCTAATTTGCTGGGGTTGAAGAATTCAAACTTTTGCTAACACATATTTTTAGTTGATGAATTCACGTATAGACCCCAACATTAAGTAGCCATATATGTAGGCATGCTCATAATAAAATTTTAAGCAGACACAACTTTGAACTGAAGGATTTGAATGTAGAAAAAGGCACTCGGTCCACTGATTAAAGTCCATTTGTTTCTTCAAGATCTGCCTCTCACAGCGAAGATTCAGACTCCATGCAGTTTCGTTTCACTTTTTTCAAACCTAAAACAGTGGTAAGTCCTTTACCACACACTATTCGTTTCAGTCCTTAGGGAAATAATGAAGGTGCGAAAATTAGTGGAGCTTAAACTTCAACATTTGGATTGCTTTACAGTTTCAGAACTATGGTTTTGGATATATATAAATATATATTGTATATATTAGCTGGTTCCCATACATTGGAAGTAATTAATGTAGACCATAGGCTGATGAGAATGTTAAATATCTTCCTCTTGTTTTGTTGTGGTAGAGAGGATTATTGCAATGGTCCCCCCAATGCATTATTCGAGTGTGGTGTTGGGTTTATTTTATTCTTAGTTCCAACTCATAAAGCTTTCTTCAATTGCTTTGTGCTCAGTCAAACACATTGCATCCTTTCTCTTTCATTTTTGCAAATAAAGACTGTAAAGTGCGGTCCTCCTCCTTCATTACTCAGTTTTCATTAACATTCTTTTATGATACTATTTTTTTTCTCATTTCTCTCTTCTTCTTATCATGCGTTACAATTTTTTATCATGAGAATATCATTCCAAATACTAATATATATTAAATAGTGATAATTGAGTTAATTAAGTTAATATTATTTATTTTTAACCTTTTCTAATATATTAATATTTGTATTTGACTTAACTGACGTTAACAGGTAATAGAGTATACTTAATATAGAGTTTGTTTGTCCAATTTCTTAACAAAGTGAATTATTTTAAACTTTTTATTAATAAATAAAAAAATGTATTTGTATGTCTTTGTGACATTTAATAAAAATGGTAGATTACTTTAGTTAAAAGGTTTAGATTTAAAGATAAGTAAT
>Ga0099825_1006139_pt1 | contig 15157 bp, 6 predicted proteins | sample SiratroredBW_FD_76838 | JGI IMG/M metagenome (GOLD analysis project Ga0099825, IMG submission 76838) | Root nodule microbial communities of legume samples collected from California, USA - Siratro red BW | ecosystem: Host-associated > Plants > Roots > Nodule | place: USA: California | collected... | reverse complement strand
ATATTGGTTAACTTTTTTTCCCTCCATTTTCTAGCATATGAAAGTCTTTTTGCTTATCACAAAAAATTAGAAATAATCGTAATATATAAGTAAAAACTTACATAATCAAGAACTTTCATGGCAATAGAATAGTATTTGAATTACATCAAATTAAGATTGCATCTATCTACATATTAGCATACATAAACATGAATATAAACTCATTACAAAGGCAAAACACACTTTTTATGTGTCTTTTATTCTATTTTGACGTATTATCATAATTTTTATTAAAAGATAAATTTTTAAAAATATAAATAATAGGTCATCATCTTCCCAAACATTAATTAAATGATGTTTTCGTTAAGTATGTGATACACAAATTGAATTATTTTTCTATTAATGTATTCATAATCGTGACCGATTACGAAATATTTCAATTATTTAATTGACCTTCAAATACTTTAAGAAACTAAATCAAGATTTTGATAGCTAAAAAGGTGAATTTATTGTAACAACTAACAAATTTTGCATCATTTTAGAATCTGATTTGCATGCAATTTTCTAACCTGGCCCTAATTAGACAATTATGGCTCCATTACGTGTAATTTACACAACACATAAACACAAACATGTAGATTTCAATCAACTTTACACCCTTTTTTCCATCTTAATTAATATCAATCACCCTTCTTCCTTTTCTCCCATCATCGTCTCCAATTCTTTGCATCGCATCCTCACCTCGTTGCTTTCTCAATCCACCCTTTTGAAAATGGAGTTCTTCCAAAAGGCAAAAGTGGTGCGTTTGAGAAGCTACCATGACAAGTACATGTTGGCCGATGAGAATCAAGAAACCGTGTTCCAAGACCGTAATGGTTGTTACAATAACGCCAAATGGACCGTGGAAATCATCGAAAATTCGAATTTCATAAGGTTGAAAAGTTGCTATGGAAAATACCTAACAGCCTCGAACATGCCGTTCATATTGAGAGGAACAGGAAAAAAAGTGTTGCAGACTTTGCCTTCAAGGTTGAATTCTTCTGTGGAATGGGAACCCATAAGAGAAGGTGTTCAAGTGAGATTAAGAACACGTTATGGACAATATCTGCGTGGCAATGGAGGGTTACCACCTTGGAGGAACACGATCACCCATGATGTCCCACATCGTACCTCGACAGCAAATTGGATTTTGTGGGACGTTGATATAGTGGAGCTTCGACCTCAGAATCAACAAAAACCTAGACCGAGACCAACACCTATTACACCACCCAATACTCGTTCCTTGAATCCAACACCGCCGGAGCTTTCACCTTCTTCTTCTCCATCGGCGATGATGATCTCAGACATGGATTCATTGGTGAAGATTGATCTCCGATCTCCCACAACACCTGAGGTTCGTCACATCAAACTTCGGAAAAAAAATAAACTAAAGGCAACCTTCATCATTACCCTTCTTTCTTTGAAATCAAATATGAGATTGAAAAAAATGAAAATTGATTAAATTATTGTAAAACAATGCACCTTATAAATTGTCTTTTAATTTGTAAGTGATGCATCACCTCAAGAATCTATGATAAGAACTTAAAAAAATTTATTCACTCCTAAGTTCTTTTTAGTTTTATGCATGCATAATATTTCAAATATTTTAAAACGTAATCAAGATTTGCAATTTTGTCAAAGATAAAGTATTTTTTTTAATATAAAGATTTATATATGTGATATTTTCAATTTCATGCATGTTCTTTTGGGTAAACGTTAGTTTTTTTATGTCACGAAATTGATTACTTATTATCTTAAAATTACCTTTTAACAAACATATCTAAACAAAAATAAGTATGTATGACCAGTGACAAGAATAATAGATTATAATTGATTATTGGAACAATATAGTTTTTACGTGTAAATATATTATGAGTAAACTATTTCTAAAATAATATACAGTAGTCGGAAAAAACGTTATGCTCAAGTAATTCTTTTTAACCATTTGATTGATGTAAAATATTAATCAATTTTGTTGATAACTAATATCTACTCATGGATCTGGTTAATCATATTTAATAAAGTGTTTTCTTTCAACTACTTTTTAATTCACAAAAGTCAAACATAAAACTTCAATTAAAAAGAATCAAACATAGTTTCAGTTATGCTAACTGTTGATTCAAACATAGTTATTCACGTTTTTCCACATAATTTTTTTTCATTACAATAGTAAAAATACATAAGATATAAATAAAACTTAATAATTCATTTAAAAGGGAAAATTTTGAAGTTTATAAGAAAAATTATTTTTAGTTAGATATTATTTTCAATAAAAAAGAAATAAAGATACTTGTTATTTAAATCAACTTGCATCACTTAAATCCATGTAATAGTTATATCCTATTATCTCTAAAAATACTTATTTGTTTTATTTCATCCTTTATCGTACCGAATTTTATATTTTCTTTATTAGCTTCTTGAAAAAAAATTTGCATTCTAAACTGCACCATTGTTTGAGTATAATAAGGTGTAGCATGACAAAAAGAATCCAACATTTAATAATCAAATACCTTGTACAACAAAATAGTATAATTTTGTAGAGAAAAAACAAGGTATATATATTTTAAAAGTTTTAGAAATTTATTCATTTTGGGTGAAAAAAACCTTGTCCAACTCCCGTATTTCTTGGATCTTAACCTTGTTAAGTGTTTTAAGTTTCAAAAGTTGGAAGTCCTTTATCAAAACAAATCCTTACTTTTCCTTGAAATACTCGATAAAAGTGGGATTAATGTCAGATTTAAGAACTTTATAAATATAATGATTTTTTTATATTATTATAAATTTATATTATTTGTTTTCCTTTGTGAATATATATATATATATATATATATATATATATATATATAATTTGTTTTTTTTTTAAGTTTAAGTATAAATAAGTATAAGTTCAACTGTTGTGATTAAGATAAGTTTAGTTATTAAGTGTAATCAATATTTTGGCAATGACCAGTTATTGATAAAGTTGATGAATATTTACCAATATTAAGGTGAGAAAAAAATAAATAAAAGTAAAAAACAATTAACATCATGGATCATAAATATCCAATGATTTTTTATTTATATAAATAAAATATTTTAAATTTAAGATATAGAATTAAAATTATTCTTATTTTGATGAAAATCATTTATTTTAATTTTTTTATGCAGTCTGACAATTTACAAGAGTGCTTATCACCTGTGAAAGAAGGACGAGTTATATTTTATGATGTGGGTGACGAAAATGGTGATGTTGATGATGCAAAGAAAGAAACATATTTTATCTTTAAAGGAAGTTGTGTGGATGAATTAAAAGATAGATTGAAAGAAGAAACAGGGCTTGATGATATTTTTGTGTGCTGCCGCAATCCATTCACTGCAAAATTGTATCCACTTCGTTTACAATTACCTCCTAATTCTAGTGACATGCATGTAGTTGTGGTTCCTTCTTCATTCGAAGGTGAGTTTTTTCTTTACCTATTTTGTTTTAGATTGAAGAGTTCTAAGAATACATTCTCTAACGCACTCCTCTTACATATTATATCTACTATTGGTTGAAATTTATTAAAATAAAATAAAATATATAATTGGGAGTACTAAACCCATATACAAAAGATCAAAGATCCTAGCTAGTATGGTATATTTTATATTTTGCTACTTGATTCACATAAAGCATGAGCACCACCTAATATCAACTCATTCTAACACGTCTTTTTGTTACCAAAAATATCTTATATATTTATGAAGAATTTAAAAGTTATATTTTTTTACTATTCAAATGAATTCATTCTTCATTCATACATTTATTCCCACTCATCTATGTTCACCTCCCCATATTATTTACTTCCACCTACTTTTGTTTGGAGATTGAGAATAATAGTATATTTTCTTGGTAGACTCTATATTTGTCATCCTTGTTTCTCAAAATCTAACTTTAGTCTCATTCCTTACCTTTTTACTATTCCATATGTATCAAACTATTTTATCAAAGTATGTTTTTCACACATTTTTTTCTCAAATCCTCAACCATATTAATTCATTTCTACCTCCCTCCCCTTCTAATAGATTTCTCCACCCTCCATACTTTACATATATATCTTCCTTCCACATAATGCTCTCTTGTATTTATAGTTTTCATCTCCATTTCCATGTAACACTTCATTGAAAGATATTATATTTTGGCCAACATATCTTATTTCAGAAGATTCGGTGTAATTTTCAATTGTTCTCCTCATAAGAAATTAACACGTATCTGAGTTAATTTTACACACCATTGATATTTAAAAAAAAAAAAAGAGATAGAATAAAGGCAATGATGTTAGAATGGAATTCATCAGACACAACCTACTCATGTGCGATAAAGTTTTATGTTTCCAAAATGTCAATCTTCTCTTAGACTTCTATATAATTGGATTCCATATTTCCTTTCTTCTAGGATTATTCCCTATTGGTATGCTTATGTATCTAAAAGGTAATGACAATAAAGAACATTTAAAAAACTCTATATAAGCTTTCCATTTTTTCTTTTTGACCCCAGATTCACCAAATTTACTATTGAATATTTACTTTGAGTCTCAAAGTCAATTCAAAGCTTCTCATAATCCCTTTAATCACTTTCAGATTCTTCCACGTAGGTTCTCTAAAAGAAACAATGTTGTTCATGAATTGTATAATGTTTACTTTTACCTTATCTTTCCCAACCTTGTACCATGTATAATTTTTTTAGTCACGACTTCTCTCATGAGTCCACTTAGACCTTTCCTCTACAGTTTTGAAAAATGTGTAGTGGATCTCCTTGTTAGGAATCCAAGTGCGAGTCTAAGTCCCACATTGAATAAAAATGAGAAAGTTAAGCAATATATAAGAAAAAAAGACCCATAAGGTTTTGGGTTAAAGGTGGTGTCATTCCCTTATGTTTGTTTGGCTCATTTTTCCTTCTTGCGAGATCTCGCCGGTTACCCTCCAAACATGATAACCATTTCTCTTAAAATCCCTTCATCTTACGCATGTAGACTAAAAAAATCTTAATTCATTGAATCATAAACTTTCTCAAAGTCAACTTTGAACACCAAACACTCCTTTTTATTCCTCCTAACATTACCTATGACTTCTCACCACCAACACGCTTTCTAACATGTTTCTTCCTCGTAGAAATGCACATTAAGTTTGATATATAATGATTGGTAGCACCTTTTTTAGTCTCACTATTAGAATTTTTGTCAACTCTTTGTAAACACATTTGATTAGAGAAATAGGTCTATACTATCGTAATACTTTTAGGTTCTAGACCTTTGAGATCAAAGTGATGAAAAATAGATTTATCCCTCTTGGAAACTCATCACTAGAGTAAAATTCATGTTGGCATTTTTTTATTAAACTACAAAACTCCTTAATAAATTTTAAATTATCCCATCTAGTCCTAGATTTTTTGGATCCACGTTTCCACATAACTTCTTTAACCTATTATGAAGTAAATTCAAAGGTTAAATATAGATGTTCTCATCCTTAAGTGTTTTGAACTACATTCCATCCGAGAAAGGCATGATTTTCCTTTCCTAAAAAATCTTCTCTAAGAAGAATTTGTTTACTTCCTCCTTGACTTATGTTGGATTATACACCTAGTTGCCTCCACTAAACAAGCATGTTATCTTGTTTTTCATCATTTTTCAGTTTAAGATAGGATGAAAAAACTTACAATTGACATCCCTTTCTTTAATCACTTCATTCTTGCCTTTTGTTTACTTATTGACTCATCATATCTAGCAGCTTGCCAAAATTTTTTGTGTAAGTCTCCTCTAACCCATCTATCATCCTCTTTTAAACTTTGTATTTCCTCTTTCTTGTCTAGATCATTTAGCTTCTTAGAAATCTCTTATAATTTTTTTTATAAATGTTTTCAAATTCTCCATGTTGCATAGTTTCTACCTCCTTTTAACTCTTTTCTTTTCTCTCTTAGAATATATCTTATTGTCTCTTATAGTATGTTTCCTCCCACTAATCATTCACCTCATCCTTGAACTTCTTTACCTCTAATTGGCAATCTATAACCCTGAAATGTTTAAATTCTCAATTTTGAATTTTCCCTTCACTAGGATAGCATAGTGATTCGAAATATTCCTATCCAAAACATGTTATACACTTCCAGCCTAAATATTTATCCACTCAATAGATACAAGTGTCTTGTCAATCTTGCTTTTACCTTCTATTAGTTTCATACCAAGTAAAAATTCTATTTTTCAAAGGTATATCTTCAACTTCTTTATCACCAATGAATTCATTAAACTTTTAAGTTTTAATTTAACCATAGTCATTTTCTCCTCTTATTTCATTATTGTTTCTAAGATATTTAAACTCACCTATTATATATCAAACAGGGAAAACACATGTTTCATTATTTTCCTTTAACTCTTGCCACATGCTTAGTTTTTTTGTTCGTAATGATATTATAAATATATATTTCCCAACACTATGCTCTTTCTCTTATCTTTCCAAACTCTTTCAAGTCCAATATACCTTACTCTCACCCTGAGATATGGTGTTCTTAATTCAAAAATCTCTTAATTCTATACACATAATTTTCTACTAGAGTAATTCTCACCCAAACTCATTATTCCCTTACAAATTTTGACAAAATTTCTCCCCAATGTCTTCCCTTTTTGTTTCTTGTATACACAATACTTGTATCTCAATAACTACGGGTTCACATCAATATCCTATTCTTATTTTGTTATAATTTTTGATAAAATTTCAACCAGTCAAAATAGGTGTATTGTTAGTATTTCTCTTTATCTTTTGAAACTATTTTCTTGTTTAACAATAATTTTCTCTAATTATTATAAATATTATTTTTTATTTAGAACACGATAGAGTGAAATGATAAACTAAGAAATCAGTAAAATGGGCAAATTCTCCTCAATCTTGATTACATTTCTAAGTTTCATACTTATCTTTCTACAATTTGGACTTTACTATTTTTACTATTATAGTTAATTTTCTTCTTTATCATGTTTTTTTTTTCTAACAATATCCTTGTTTGACTAAAACGAAGCACCAGCCGAATGATACAAGGAGGTGAAAAGAGGTGAAAGTTTTTTTAGCAGTTGAATGCTCCAATAGTTGTGTATATGCATATTTGTTGAATTGAGTCTACATGTGTGGATGAGTACAGTAATCATTCAAACACCATGAGGCAACAATACCATCCAAGAAGAAGTGAAAATTTCAAAATTTTTGAAGTTGTTGCTGCACTTGGTTATTTGGAATGTAATGCAAACTGATAAGTAATGTCTTTTTCTTTACCATTCTTAATTAGGAATTCCATTGCTTCTTGAAAGAGCAAATTATTGTCTTAACTTGGTATGAAGTTGTAATCATTCTCGTGATAGACTTCTCACATTTTATTCATATTCCAATTAAGCAAAAATGTGTATAGCCTAAAAGTGCATATTAATATTTTATAGAGAAATACATTGAAAAAAAATCATATGCAGTGTTTGAACAATTAGAGACATAATACATAAGACATAGACACACTTTCATATGTGTATCCACATGAAAACTATGTTTACCCGTAAGTTAGATACGAATAATCACTGTCCACATACAAAATTTTTCATAACTTAAATCTTATAACAATATTTTTGTAACAATCTTTTAGCTTAAATGAACTCTCCTTTCAGTTCAAAACAATTTAGATATATCTATTGATGCTTGTAATTGGATATATATGTTGCATTAAGATACATATATGATGTCTTGGTTCAAATAATTTAGTTTTACCGTGAATAGAAAGGAAGAACAACCAAATTACTTACCATTGACTTGTAAAATAAATCTTATGTTCGATAATGATTTTCTTATAATAAAACTTAGATATATGTATTGTTTTTTTGTTGTTGTTCAATTATATATTAAAATGTTATCTCAATTATTACATAATATTTTATTATAGAAATAACACCTACAACAATGTACATGTTTTGTTTTTACTTTTGCAACATATTAAAAAGAATTAAGAGGAACAGAGTTTATACTAAAAATCATATTCCAATAATAATTTTTTTTTTCTTGTGATTCATTAATTAGTGCCTTTTAGACACCAACTAGGATTTTCCTCCTTTATTACATTCCATTTATTTATTTATTTTAGTTAAATATGATTGTCTTATAAGATTCTTGAAAAGTTTTGAACTAATCTTTACTTTATTTATGAATTAAATGTAATTGATATATAAGATCTTATAAAAATTTTCAACTACGAATAATCCTCACCTTATAATATTCCAGTATTCGAAAAAGTCTTTAATCCTAAATAAGGAAGAGAGGAAATTACTAGTGCATTTATATAAAAGATTCCAATATGACTTTCAAAAACAATGAACGTGTGATTCTGATTTGTGATGTTACTTCATTTTTTTTATTTCTACTTAATAACACTAAAAGTCATATTATTTAGATTCCTAATTATGTATATTATCTTTCTTTTTAATATATTTTTACTACTTACATATGAGTCATGCATTTAATTATATTGGATTATTTTAAATGTAAAACTAGACAATTTTAACTTCTAACAACTAGAAAATTTTTATTTGATATATATATACACACACATATATATATATATGTTTAATTAAAGTCTTTCAAAAGTTAAAATATGTATGTGTAGGTTACTGTTGTTAGTTATTTTATAAATTTAATTTTTTAATATTAGTAAAAATTAATATTAAAATGAAATTTAGACTAGATCACTAATATATTTTAGATTTTTAAACTAAAAACTTACTCATTTAAATTAATTATAAAATAAAATTTTATTAATTTTACTTTTTATTTTTTTACTTGTTATTTTGGTTGTTTGACTTGTCTAACTAGCTCTAGATAGGATGGACGAAGGTGTATATCATATTTTTACTCGTTTTTCACAAACTACATTTTACAAACTAATTTGGTCAAATTTAATCACGTTATTATAACTTAATAAATTAATATGAGATTCTAGATATCACTTTTAAGATAAAATCTTAAGAGAATATATTTATAGTATTTATGTTTATATATTGTTCTCCTTACTAATTTTACCAAGAAATCACCTTGTACCCATGCTTAAATTCCTAAGATCTATGTAATATATTATATTATAACTAAAAAAAAATTGGTTTAGGTTAAATATTAATTTATTTTTAGTAAATATATTAGGTTAAATTAAGTTTTTGAATATATAAAAATCTTGAATTATATAAAGGTTTTAAGCAAGATAAAAAAATTATAATTTTATGAAATTTAAATAACTACTACATATTAATAAGTTATATAAGTATTATAAGTTTTAAAATATATATTACAAATAATAAATAAATATCCTGTCAAACAATTTTTTTTTTCAAAGGCTTCAACTTTTATCTAATTGATGTGTTTTTATAAATATTTAAGCATGGCCTATTTGATAAATATATTAAGTCAAAATAATTTTGATTGCAAGACTTTTATAATGTGATGATGATATCTCTATTTTTAGTCACTAAAATAATATTAAGTGCAAAAGTAAACTAATAAGAAAAACAACTAAACCTTAAATTTGTTGGTCTTCAGTTCTCCCAATTGAACCAATTATCATTGACGATTTGATATAGTATATAAAAAGTAATCTTTTAAGAGATTATACAAGATGTAAAATTGGCATTAAACTTAAATAAATTAGTTTTATTCTGAGTAACATGTAACATGTAGTTATTACTTTTAATTATATTTTTTAATGTTAATTATATTATTAATTATAGGATAGTTGTTATGAGTAAAAAATGAAGTTGAAGAGTGTATTTTGAAATTATATATTATACTTAATATTTTATAGAAAATTAGAAAAAAAAAATTAGTTGTATCCTTCAAAATAAAAATCTATTATGTTCTTACTTTTTTTCTCTTTTCAAAAAGAAAAAAATTATAAATATTTCAAAATAAAAATATATTGTGTTCTCACTTTTTTTCTCTTTTCAAAAAGAAAAAAATTAGAAATATTTCAAGAAAAAAATTAAAAATATTTCTTACCTTTCTGATATCAAATAGTAACATGAATGTTATAATAGAAAATAGTAATATAAATTATTATTGTTATTATTACTATTATTATCATGTTATTGTTATTATTTTATTTATATTACTACTACTGTTATCATTATTAATATTATTATATATTGGCTTCAGTTTTGTCAGTAAGAAGTATGATTGCTATACAGTGATTAAAACATGCTGCAGTAGATGTAATCTAAACCTGTTGTTTTTCAACAATAAGCTTGGTCTCTTTTTGGTTGGTGGCCTTATTAAGTTATGTAAGGTGAATTAACAGTTTCTTACGTATTTTAGAGACACTGTACTGTTCTTTTTCTCTTTAAGCATAATTGTTATTAGAACTTGAAACTGAAATTGGCTTGGCCAATTTGTTCTCCTTTAATATGTTTCTTTTTGCCTATTGCAAAAGTTGCCAATATGGGTTTATGATGTTTTAATTCTTTTAGAGGAATGAAAAGACTACAATCCTAACCCCAATAGCAATATTTGTGCATAAATATAGCAAAATATAACAGATATGTATTTGTAAAAGGAGTCTATTAAGGAAAAATCCATGGACACCTATCTTGGTAGAGGAGAATAACTAACTGAGATGAAGAGAGGAGAAAAGTAATAGATATCATTGGCATGTAACATGACAGGAGAGAGAAACAGAATAAAAAATAGTGTCAATTAAATGTTTGGATTGTCAAAGTGTCTATAAATCAACCCTAAAATAGGAACTGACAAGTGAACTATTCAATGACTATTCCTTACTTTGGTGCTCAAAAAGTAAGATTAAAGAAATCCTAAAACGAAAGAGAAGAAAGAATAGCTAGTTTAATTGAAAGACAACACATGTACAATATTCATAAATTATTATAAACAACTAGGTTTCCAAATCACAAAGGAAAGGGATTTTTGCTGCAATGATTTATCGCTTTGGTTCACCCCATATCTTGCTTTCGAAAAATTCACCTAGCATTTGCTCAAGATGTTCGGGAGAATATACCATGTACTTGTAAGGATTTTTGCCATTCTCTATCACGGGCCTGAAAGATTAAATACATCTTCATCACCATAAAAGCAATAAAATTTGTGAGAAAATTCGGAAATTGAAAAGAAAAAAAAATATAGTCATAGTTCAATAGCTGTTTTCAGTGTTGTTCTCCCATCACAATTAAAGTTTTACTTTGACAATCAATCTTGTCCTTTAGTGCAAATCTTTATTATGCCGATCATCAAAGTAAAACTTTCAATTAGAAAACAACTATAAAATCAATAAGAAAATGCTTCTAATTTTGTCCAAAAATATATAGCTTAATTGAAATGTACCCAAAACGTTTAAGGAAAGATCTATATGCAGGCAACAAGACTTCAGCAACAGCCAATCTGAGAGATTCACGCAATTCACTGTCAGGAACAGTCCATTGAGATTGCCTTTGATGAATCTCTTCAATTTGATCGTTAAATGTCTTGAATCTATCTTTAATCATTGTTCTAGAGACTCCACTATTGTTGTCCCCTCCTGGGACAGTTAGGCATTGTAAAATCTACAAGATCATCCAGCATTCTATTAATGAAACCGTAGTCATGCAAACTCAAAGTGAATTTAAAAAAATGATTTATATTAACATAATCATCACTGATTTCTGACATAATACAAGATATTTGAAAAGATGGGATGGTATAGCATAGAAATAGAATGATTTTACAAATCTTTTCTCAATATGATATATGTGGTTTTTTTGGTAGCCACCCCTTACCTAAAACAATAACATATAAGGCAAGGCAGATACAAAGAATTAGTAGTTCCATAAATATAATTATCTACAGAAAAGAAAATACTTATTCATGATTTATTCATAGTTTATTTGCAATTGAATATGGAATACCTAAGCATATAATTTATACTATATGCATATATTAAGCTATAAGTTAACATAAAGCAATACAAATTAAATTTATGTAAAATTTAAATTAGAAAATAAACAACCAAAAGCTAAACAACTTTAACAATCCACACATGGACCTTTATTCCCGTGACTTTTGTCTCAAAATACTTTTTTAATAAATAAATACAAAAAATTAAAGAAACTAGTTTCTAGGGTGTATCATGATCCATTTGTTTCAAATTCGGGGAAAATATTACCCAAATGGATTAAATAATTTGATTTAGGTTGGTCAATAATTATTGAATCAAACTTGATCGATAATTTAAATGTTTTAAAATTAATAAATAAATAAAAATCTATAATAATTTAATTATGAATTGGTGCATTAACAAATTAATTGGATCATTAGATTCGTGCATTTTAAAATATATAAATTGAAGGACATCATATTGAATACTATATGGAAGTTAAAAGTTAGGTTGACGTATTTGGACAAAATTTTATTGAATACTGGAATAAGAAATTATGCTGATTCTGTAATTGTAACTAAATCATATAATTAGTAAATATTTACTTTGTTTTAGCTGTGAGGATAAGGTTGTTCAAGTCTTCAGAAACATTAATGGGCCCTAGAAAGGTCATGGGAAAGAATCACATATGTATAGGCTTGAATTAGCTGTATTTGGGGTAGTATTGCGTTTTTTATTTAGTTGAAGCTTTGTGTGAAAGTTATTGTGTGGTATTTTATATCTATATAATTAGGGTATGGAGTATATTCATTAATAGTTTAATGTTTTTGTTGAACGAGAAGTTTTGTTCTAAACTTTGTGTGTGTAACCTGTTTAGGAAATCAGACGAAAGAATTAGATGTTTTTCAATATATATACATAATTCAATGGGAATTCTCTAGAGTTTATCAAATTTGAAGAGTGAAACCTTTGCCCAAGAAATCCTTTTATACTGATTTGCATGTTGTTGCACAATTCTTCTATGTATTTGCACCCAGTCATCCCCTAACATATCCTTTGCCTCGGACCTACAAGTACAATATGCAAAATGGAATTGGATCCAATTTGAAAATCAATCTTACAATACTTTTAGGGTTGGAGTATACTTATATAATATTCTTTGCCGATAAAAAAAAATAAGGGTAAAACAAAAAAAAAATAAGTAATCAACTAACCTTCTCACAGATCTCACTATGTAATGGATGTTATTCATAAGAAACAACTGGGTCAATGCTGGATCTTTGTATTGTTTTGATTTTCCATCCAAGTTAGTTTGGAGAGCCTGCATAATCCTTGTTGTAATAATTGCCAATTGTCCTTCCGGATCATTGGGATCAAACTCTTGAAAAAGTTGTTTTAAGGTTGATTGATAACTGTGTGCATTTAGAATAAAAACTAAGATAGTAAATTGTAAAAACAATCAGATCTAAATCCAATTACATTATCATAGGAAACCTTTATGAAAAAATAATTATTTCTTGAAATCATTTTGAAGAAAATATTTTGGAAGTGTTTGTAAAATATTTCGGAAAAGATATATAGCTAATTACACAAACACAAAAACAGTTGAAGGAAAAAAATTGCGATATTACTCACTCATATAGAAACTTTACGTAATTGATCACGTAGCTAGTTAATGGGTGGACAGTTCCATCCATTACAGTAGTTTTAGTGGCATCTTTTTCAACTGCTTCCTCAAAATCAACAAAGGTTTCTTGGGCAGTTTGAGCTAATCTCTTTGACAAATTCAATGCAGCTTCTCTCATTTCAGTGCATGCTTTACTTTCAAAAAGTATCTCAATCTACATCATATACCACCCCAATAAAAAACAGTGAAAATATAAATATAAGAAAATGACATAAAATTACAAACGAAGAAAACAAGTATATACAAATTGTAAGAAAATTCATCTAAATGTTAAAAAGATATAGATTTGTAATACTTCAAATCATTAGAATTGACGATACATTTTCCTTTTCAATTAATGTCAAATAGGTTTTCATAAAAACTAAATTTATATGAGTATCAGTTAGAGAAATATAAGAAATATATACAGATATAATCTTACAATATTTTAGAAGATGTTTTAGGATTTATTCTTTTATATATTTTTATTTGTTTTCTTATTTTATTATTATCTTTTATAATTATGATGATTGCTTTTCTTCTTATTTTGTTGCTGAATATAATATAATAGATGTATATATTAGAAATTAAAGAAACCACTAGAAGAGTTAATTGTTATCGGATACTGAAAATTATATAATAAAAAAATGAATGTTAAATTTAATAGGACTTATTATAGGCTTAAGTGACACGTCATTTAATACTATAAAGAAGGATTTGTATTGTAATGGAGATATATAATTTTTTTAAAGAAAAATAAGTTTTATTTTTAGATCTTTATAAAGTTTTGAGTTACAAGAATTCAAATTCACACTTCTTTATTTATTTTTTTAGTTGAGTGTAGTATCAATTTCTTTCCGTAAACTAAATATGGAAATGATTCACTTCCATTTTTTAGGTATTTGGTAGATGCGGCGGCTCCAAATTTTGTCCAGATCCAGTACCCCAACTTTTTAATATATGCACTACCTTTGTTCTAAATCTACCAGACTGACTTTGTCCCAGATGCACCGACCCAACTTTATATAGATTCTTATATATTTTTTTTTAATTTTTAATTGTAGAGAATGAATTGTTTTATTGTAACACGTTAAAGCTTAGCAAGCTTCATTAGAATATTTTAAAGCATCTTTAACTGATCCTTTTGGATTTTTTTCTATTTAAATTTATTTTCTTATTTAAGGATCTTTATTAAAGGAATATCATTATAGTTTTATAAGAACATTTGTCTCTCTTTCAACCTTAACATATTTTATTTCCTTATCATGCATTATGTAGTTTTTCCACTTACTTTTTTCTCTACAATTTTCTGACAGGTTAGTTAAGAAATTTTTTAACTAATCAATTAGGATGACATGCTATCTTTCAAACAAAAAATCTTCAAATTGAATTGAAAAATCACAACTTCAAAATAATTTAAGAGTGTTCCAATTTTCTTCTTAGAAAAGGATGATTTAGAGAACCTAAATACTATATCAAGCTCCTTATAATAAAAGTTATTTTAAATACAAACTATAATTGATGTGTATAATTCTAGCATAAACAAGTATTGAGATATAAACTTTATAATACCTCTGGTTGAAGCT
>Ga0099825_1006136_pt1 | contig 15158 bp, 13 predicted proteins | sample SiratroredBW_FD_76838 | JGI IMG/M metagenome (GOLD analysis project Ga0099825, IMG submission 76838) | Root nodule microbial communities of legume samples collected from California, USA - Siratro red BW | ecosystem: Host-associated > Plants > Roots > Nodule | place: USA: California | collected... | reverse complement strand
ATATAACATTTATATCTTTTTTATATAATATTTGTATATTATATTTTTTTTCTAAATTATATAATTAATATATATATTTTATATATATATATATATATATATATATATATATATATATATATATATATATATATATATAGTTGTAAATATATAAAGAATCCATGAATTAAGATATTTTTATTTTGAGAGAAAATAGAGGGGAAGGAGAGGTGGACAGGAGAATGGGAAACCTTAGACCAAATATATTTCTCTACCCCATTTTTTGTATTGAGTTGTTGGGTTATGTTAGGATATTTTTTTTCCTTAATTCTATTATCGTTAGGTTTGTGAGTTGGGTTCGATTTTGATCCATACCATTGTACTACTTTTAGCTTAATCTAGCTAGATCTTGTGGTAGATCGGGTTAGCTAACGTGCTTTAGCCCACTTTAACAACTTTAGTATTTCCAACATTTTGTTATTTATTTTCCAATTTGGCTTACATGACGCATGTATGCCATGTGTCCATGCATTTGCATGTGTGCGTATTAGTAATCTTATTGCTTCTATTAAAAATTCAATTATAAAAAACAACTTAGTAATTACTTAACAATGTATGTTATATCAATTCAACATAACATAGCTTAACACTTCAACCATGTTTATCTTTTGTTTATACCTTTATTTTTAGATGCTGAAATACCTATGCAATAACATCTTCATTGAATAAAGTATGATCTAATAACTTAATATTCATTTTTATTTTCACATAAAGAACTCTCCAAGAGATGACAAAAATAATGCTTTGTGAAAACTCTAATCTAAAACACTTATAGCAGAGGTAGTGAACACTACTTGCTATGTACACACAAAATACTTATAAGACCCATGCTAGAAAAACTCCTTATAAATTATGGAGGAATACAAAACCTAATATAAGTTATTTTCATGCTTTTGATTGTACCTGTATTAACCTTAACACTAAGGATCAAATTGGAAAGTTTGATTCCAATGTTGACATAGGTATATTTCTTGGTTACTTTGAAAGACCAAAGGTATATAGAGTTTAAAACTCACATACCACGGTTGTAGAAGAAACCATAAATATTAGAACTAACAAGTTTGCTCAAATTGATAGCAGATTATCAAATATTGAAAATGGTATTACTGATTTGTAAATAAGCAAACCAAAGGAAATAAAAATAAACAAACATTCATTTGCTGACACAATTAAAGGGGTTAAACATAAATAAAATATCAGACAAAGTTGCGGCTTCGGAAAAAGCTACAACATTAGACGAAGGCCCATTTGAACCTCATTACTCAAGTTAGACAACTCAAAAGGAGTGAAGATGCATTCATCTCACCCCTCAAGTTAGATTATGGTAGAAAGTAATAATGGTGTGAGAATCAAATCTTCATTCAAAATTGAAGTTTTTATGGCTATGGTGTCTCAAATCAAGCCTAAAAGTATAAACGAATCCTTATCAAATGAAGACTGGATTCTAGCCGGAGGAAGAACAAAATCAGTTTACTTGAAATGACGTATGATTTTTGATGCCTCATCCGTCTGATCAAAGTGTGATAGGTACAAGATGGGTGTTTAGAATCAAGTTGGATGATCATAAATAGTAAAAAATGAAGTTAGATTAGTAGCATAGGGCTACAATCAGACGACTTTACTAAAATGTTTGCTTCATTTGAGCATTTTGAGGAAATAAGGATTTCATTAGCCTTTGCTTGCTTTTCTTAATGGCTTTATAGAAGACAAAGTTTTTTGTTAAGCAAATTATGATTTTGAAGATGCCTCTAAACCAAATCATGTGTTTAAACTAAAGAAGGCTCTGTATGATCTTAAGCAAACTCCTAAAGCTTGGTATGACAACCTTGGTATGACAACCTAAGCATTTTAAAATTGGCTTTGAAAGAGGAAATGTTGAAACAACCTAAGTTAGAAAAGAGCACAACAAAGTTTTCCATATTTTACAAATTTATGTAGACAATATAATTTTCACGGCTACTAATGAATTCCTCTACGAGGATTCTTCTAAGTTAATTTAGGAAGCATATGATGGTAGAGTTCAAGTTCTTCTAAGAGTTTATATCAAAGGGAAAAAGATATCATCATACACCAATAGAAGTACATTAATATGAAATACCAAAAAAAGAGGGTTAAATTTTAATTTAATTCATTTTAAAAAAATTTCACAAATATCATTTGATCAATAATGCTAAGAAAATGATTTGGTTTGTAAGACAATTAAAGCAAAAAAATCTTTCATTTGATTGGTAGTCTCACATAATTAGTTTAAAGTTTCTATGTTTTGTTTTGTTTAATTTTTTGATAGGAGTTTTCTTTGTATTTTCTTGGCACAAGTTTTCGCCTAATTCATGTTTGTTTGTTTGTTTTTTTTTCTTTAATGATATGTTCATATATGATGGTATATAATTCTTGAAATATAGAATGTCAATATGACTGAGATGTTAGATTTGGTAGTGATGTCTAGTATAAATTTTTTAATATATATATTAATTAGTTTGTGATTGAATAATAATAATAATAATAATAATAATAATAATAATAATAATAATAATAATAATAATAATAATAATAATAATAATAATAATAATAATAATATAAAACTATTTTACGTCATTACTGCGTAATCAATTTTCACAAACTTATAACACTATTTCGTAACTTTTATATTATTTTAATCAAAATTAAGTCTTACGTAAATAATTATGTAATTAAAGAATTACCCGAGAACATTATCGTAGTGTATATAGCTAAGTATGGTCCCGTTTGAAAAAGCTGTTACGTACTCAATATAGAAGGTCATACCTACGACCGTTGACAAAGCGAAAGCAGAAATTAATTAGAGATGTTGATAAATTCTGAGTATAACTAAAAAATTTCAGTAGATTTGGACTTTGAAAAGTGTGGTATTACTCTCAAACCAAAGGCACGAAGGTTGAAAATTCTTTGTTTGTGTCTGCGATACCAATTTACCTATTCAATCCATTCGCACATTACAGGCACAGCTTAGAAGGAAGTCACAAAGGGAAGAGATAGCAACCATACATGTCATTATTTGCGTGGGACCTCTTTCCTATTGCACCACAATCTCTTTCAACCCTTGTCACCCTTCATTGAACAAAGAGAGAGTTGAATTTTTAATTTTCGTTCCATTATTATTCTTTTAAAAAGTTAAGTTTAGTTAATAAGCAGCAGTATGTTTTCTTGTGCGACGAGTTATTTTTCAAATAATTTTTATATGGTAGAATATATGATAAAATTATGTTTTATTTAATCTATAAACTTTTATTTTTATGAATAACAAATAAAAAAATGAAAAGTATAAATTCATGATTTTTTTTTTATCTCTTTAAGTCAAACTGGTAATTATAATTTAGTTTTCTTAGAAGAAAAATATATATCACATTAAAATATACGTTATATTTAAATGTGAATATTTTTATATATAATAATATGTTATTTTTATTATACTTACAATTTATTATAATTCTGTATTAATTCTAATTTCATTTTGTATTAATATAATACTATCTAATATTGGTACATAAACCTAAATATTTTATATACAATATTGAATTATTACTTTTATTGAATAAAATTTTAATAACCTATATTTATGTATAATTTTTAATGATTTCTTTTATAAGTTTTCATCAATTAAAATATTATTTTTCTATTATTAAAATTTATATAAGAAAAGAAAATTTTAAATGTAAGCAAAAACTAGTATCTGACTATAGGAATCTAAATATGCTGGTTAGCCTGATAAGTACCTTGCTAATATGAACTTATTTTTAAAACAGACAGAAAAATATATAGAATTTTTAATTGATCTGTTTAGCCTTTACAGATTTTATTCATGTACTCGTAGTTAAACTGTTATTTGTTTAACTTAATTTAATTACTTTTAATACTAAAACAAAAGTACAAACTACATCAAACAAGGATTTAAACGTTATTAAAAATGCCTAGATGATGAGACCAAAAATATCATCAATTTTTTAATATTTAAAAAACTAAAATGTTATTATTATTATTATTATTAACCATTAATTATTGAAAAAAAATTAAATATTGTGATATTTTGTATTTAAATAATTTTAATGTTTGTATGTTTTACTTTTTATATATTTTATTTCAATAATATAAAAAAACATACAATTTTATAAAAAATTGTCTTTTGTTTAAATTTTAAGGGTCCAGGATTGGTATGTTTGTTTGCAAGTTTTCCGGACTTAAAAATGTGAATGAAGAAAAGAAAGTGGAGAAAGTTAATATTCAGTTTACATTTGGATTCAAGACATTAAGCAAAAATGCTGTAGTGGAAATGAAAGTGAATGGGGAATGTCCCCTATGCTGTGTGAAGAGAAGAAATACATGTTGCAAGGACAGTTTTACCCTTTTGATGTATGAAGTCATAGAAATTAAAATGGTGCAAAAGTTAATGTCCTATTTCCATGTGTACAACTATTAAATAGTTGATAAGTAAAGAGGTGCATAATCTATTTTAGACATAGCAGATTATCTCTCATAGCATAATGTTATGCCTAGATGCATATAGGATGTTGAAGAAAATATTCTCTTATTCATATTAGTATTTTGCTCCAATAATTTATTTAGAATCGCTGGAATAGGATTTTTAGAATATGATTAGATGGGTTTGTTTAGAATCACTGGAATAGGATTTCTAGAACCTGATTAGATGGGTTGAGAGAGAGTAGGTGGGTGATTATTTTGTAGGTACATCCACTTAGGATGCGAGGATGAAACTTACAAGCAAATATTTTATTTATTGTTGACTGTTCAAAAAATATATTTATGATTAATTCAATTTTATTATTTAATTGCATCTCCTCATTACAATTGTATTTCATAAAATTGTATTTCTTAAGGACATGCCTTAGTGGTAAAGAAGTATTGTATTTCGTTGTTGATTTTCTTTAATCACTCTTCGTAATTTGATATTAGTGATTTTTATTTTTTAAATCATGATGCGTAATATGATATTGGTGATTTTTATTTTTTTCCTTATAAAATGAATAATAACAAAATAAATTAAAGTTATATAGATATATAAAATTACATTAAAAAATTAAATATGCTTTAAATTAATCTATTCTTATGAAATGTTATCAACAAAATAAATTTCAATATTATTTTCAATTTTATAAATTAATTATTTAACAATTAATCGTTTTTAAATTTTAATTAATACAAATTTTATATTAAAATTAAATAAAAGTTTCGCAGCTCACTTTTTCACGATTCAAATAATTTTGCTTCCCGTATTTCTATATTTGATTTTATATTTGATTATAACAGTTAAAAGCTCTCTTAGAAAATAATATAATAATAAATTTGGTGTTTGATGTCTGGGGTATTAACTTAATGGCAAGGCCATTGTGCCAACAATCAATAGGCATAACACATAGACAAAAAGAATAGAAAGTGACTCAAATAAACCTCACACAGGGTATGTATGTTATATTTGAATCAACCTCTCAAACCTCATAATTAACTTGATTAGTAGAGAAAAAACAAAGGATTTCAGTCCATAAAGTATCAAGCAACTCATATCCAAGAGTGAAGTATGTGTCTAATGCCTATATAAAGTACAGGAAACCAGAGAAACATGCAAAACTGTAAAAAAAAAAAAACCCTAAAACAACATTTAAACTAGTCTCCCCCTACACTTAAAGTACACAGTGTCCTAATGTGTTGCAAGCAAAAGTTCATAACAATCAAATCACCAATATGATTAGACACGTGCAATAAAAGTAAGGAAGGAGAAGGAAAAAAAACACCATAAGTCATGGCGGAAGATGGGAGAGAAGTGGGATCAAGCAGAGAGATCTCCTCCACGACTGTATCCAATAGAGAGGGATTATTGAGGAATGACTTTAGTTGGTGCCTATTGACCTTGAACCTCTTGCTTGTGGACTCACTTTTGATTGCAATAAGGATAAATGTTAGTAACAACAAAAGGTCCAATGCATTTAGAACAAAACTTACCACCCATGAGTCTGAACCTAGAATTATAGAATAAAACTTGTTGCCTGACCAAGAAGTCTTTCCTAGCTATCAAGCTGTCATGGAACTTCTTGGTTTTCTCCTTGTAGAACTTAAAGTTCCCATAGGCTTCCAGACGGATCTCATCCAATTCATTGAGTTGCAACTTTCTTTCCTCTTCAGCCTAATCAATAGAGAAGTTGCAAGTCTTCACAGCCCAGTATGCTCTATACTCTATCTGCACAGGTAAATGACATGCCTTTCCAAAGACAACCCGATAAGGAGACATCCCTATGGGTGCTTTGTAGGCAATCCTATGCGCCCAAAGAGCATCATCCAGTCTGTCACCCCAATGCTTTCTATTCGGCTACATAATCTTCTCTAAGATTCTCTTAATCTCCTGTTTGAAATTTTAGCCTGCCCGTTTGTTTAGGGGTGGTATGGTGTAGAGACTCTATGCACAACCCCATACTTCTTGAGTAAAGCTTGCATGGATCTGTTGTAAAAATGGGTGCCTTGATCACTAACAATCGCTCTGGGTACTCCAAACCTTTAAAATATATTAGATCTAACAAAATCTACAATAATCTGAGCATCATTAGTTCTGGTGGCTTTGGCTTCTACCCATTTCGAAACATAATCAACAGCTAAGAGAATGTAATTAAAACCGAAAGAGATAGGAAAATGACCCATGAAATCAATACTCGAGACATCAAACACCTCACAGAACAACATGGGTTGTTGTGACATCTGTTGTCTCCACGTGAGGGATCTTCCTACTCTTTGACACTGCTCACAAGTGCTACAAATCTTCCATACATCTTTGAAGATGGTGGGCCAGTAAAAAACCACAGTCAAGCACCTTGCAAGCACTCCTCTATATGCCTAGATGGTCGTCTGGTGCGGAAGAATGACAAAATTGTTAGACCGAATTAATCTCATGATATGGAATGCATCGCCTGACTACCTGATCACTGCACGACTTCCACAAATAGGGGTCATCCCAAATATAATGCTTAGCATCACTCTTAATTTTATCAATCTGAGCTCTAGGTGCTAAAGGAGGAAAGACAGAAGCAACTAGAAAATTTACAATATTCGCAAATCAAGGGGTGAGGTAAGAAACAGAAACAGTTAACAACTTTCATCCGAAAAATCATCCCGGATGGCCAATAGATCTGCATCCTCAACTCTCTCAATCTTGCTGAGATGGTCTGCTACCAAACTCTGTGCTCCACTCCTGTCATGGATGTCAAAGTCAAACTCCTGGTGCCATAACATCCGTCTTATCAGTTAAGGCTTTGACTCGGCTTTTTTCAACGGATACTTCAGAGCTGCATGATCTGTAAACACAGTAACACGAGAGCTAAGCAAATATGATTTAAATTTATCAAGAGCAAAAACAATAGCTAAAAGCTCTTTCTCTGTGGTGGTGGAGTTTGCTTGGGCAGCATCTAAAGTCCTGGAAGCATAATATATCACTAGAGGTAGCTTATTAATTCTTTGTGCTAGGACAGCTCCGAGTGCATAATTTGAAGCATCATTTATCAGCTCGAAGGGGACTGTCCATCCGGTGCCTGAATGATAGGAGTAGTTGTTAATGCTTTCTTTAGATAGTCAAAAGCCTATTTACACCCATCATCAAAAACAAAATCCACATCTTTTTGAAACAAGTTGGACAGTGGAAGGGTCTTCTTGGTGAAATCTCTAATGAAGCACTAGTAGAAACCTACATGGCCAAGAAAAGAACGAAGCTCTCGCACACAAGAGGGGTAATGTAACTGTGAAATAATAAATATTTTTGAAGGGTCTACCTCTATGCATTCCCTAAAGATAATATGCCTTAAAACTATACCCTATTGTACCATGAAATGACATTTCTCAGAATTAAGAACAATATTAGTTTCAACTCATTTGTTAAGCACTCTATCCAAATTATCCAAGCATGTATCAAAAGAGGATCCATAAACAGTAAAATCATCCATAAACACCTCTATGCAATTTTCAAGAAAATCAATAAAAATGCTAAGCATGCACCGTTGAAAGGTACCAAAGGCGTTACATAAGCCAAAGGGCATCCTCATATAGGCAAAAGTACCAAAGGGGTAGATGAATGTTTTTTTTTTCTTGATCCTCAAGAGCAATATGGATTTGAAATAACCAGAAAAACCATCAAGAAAATAATAATGAGATTTACCTACCAAACGCTCAAGCATCTGATCAATGAGAGGCAATGGAAAATGATCTTTCCATGTTGCTATATTCAGCCACTGGTAGTCAATGCAGACTCTCCAACTGTTTTGCACTCTAGTTAGGATAAGCTCATCCTTCTCATTCTTTACAACAGTGATATTCTATGCATGCAAGTGGATGAACTGATACCAGGAATGTCTGTCAAGGTCCTGCCAATGGCTTTTTTATGCTTTCTCAACACTTGCAACAACTTCTCTTCTTGAACAGTCTCAAGAGAAGTGGAAATGATCACTAACAGTTTCTAATCATCCTCCAAGTAAGCATACTTGAGGTTTTCTGGTAGAGGTTTTAGTTTTGTAATAGTGATGGTTGAACATCAGAAAGAACCACAGAGGGGAGAAGAATGGGTTTCACAACTTGTACTTCAACCTGCAAGTCAGATTCATGTGTACTTCCAGCAACATGGTTAGTGCATTCTAACTCTATAAAATCAATATCAAGAGGTACAACTCCCAAAGTCTCATCTAAAGTATCAGAAGTACTCTCAGAACAAAAATCAAGTTCATGATCAAATTCAGTGCATGAGGACAGACAAGCATGAAAATAAGATAAAAAATAATGTTTCTTATGATGGAAAGAATGAGAATCAAGAATATATTCATCAACAATATCATCAATAAGAGAGGGGGAAGAATGGGTTTCACAATTTGTACCTCAACCTGCAAGTCAGATTCATGTGTACTTCCTGCAACATGGTTAGCGCATTCTGACTATAAAATCAATATCAAGAGGTACAACACCCAAAGTCTCATCTAAAGTATCAGAAATACTCTCAGAACAAAAATCAAGTTCATGATCAAATTCAGTGCATGAGGACAGACAAGCATGAAAATCAAATAAAAATAATGTTTCTTATCATGGAAAGAATCAGAATCAAGAATATATTCATCAACAATATCATCAATAAGCTCAGCACAGAAAACAAAATGGTCTTCAGATGGATGTTTCATGGCATCAAGAATGTTAAAATGGGCAACAATATCACCAAATTCCATAGATAGGGTACCAGCATAAACATCAATCTTAATTCGGGCTGTTTTCAAAAATGGTTTGCCTAAAATGATTGGGACATATCCATGGGAAAACCCCTCCTCCATATCAAGAACATAAAAATCAGCAGGAAAGATAAGTTTACCAACCCCGAACCAAGACATCCTCAATGAGACCTGTAGGGTAGGTAACACTTATATTTGCCAACTGTATCACCACGCTCGTAGGTTTCATAGGTCCAAGAGACAAAGATTTGTAAATAGACAATGACATGACATTAATTGAAGTACCCAAATCAAACATGGCATTTTTAAATTTGCTATTTCTATTAACACAAGGTATACAAAAAGTACCTGGGTCTTTACATTTCTCTGGAATATGAGGAACAAATTTACCTATCAATACAGATCAGTTTCTGTCCATGCTGATCTGCTCATGACCTTTCATCTTCCTCTTGTGTGTGCACAACTCCTTCAAGAATTTTGCATATTTGGAAATCTGTTTGATGGCATCAAGCAAAGGTATGTTCACCTCTACTTTCCAAAAGGTATACAAGATCTCCTTATCCACCTCTTCCATCTTTTTGCTTGGAATTAATTTGGGAGGAAATGGAAGAGGCATGGGAGATTGCTGCAAGTCATCACTGGCAAAAGGTGCACTGAAAGAAGATTCACCATTTCCATCTACATGCTCATCTCCCTGTTTTCTCAAAGGCATGTTTCTCTTTGTTATCACAAGGTTATCCTCCTTCTCAAGTTTAGGTGCATGTGCAAGTATTGAAGTTGGGACATCAATCTGTTTACCTGATCTCAATGTGATGGCACTGACATTCTTGGGATTCTGCACAGTTTGAGAAGGTAATCTATCTGAATTTTGTGACTGCTTCTGGTTAAGTTGAGTGGCCATCTATCCCATCTGATTTGTTAAACTTTGAATGGAAGCTCTTGTCTCTCGCTGGAATTGCATGTTTTGAAGACTCATCTGCTTAACTAATTCCTCAAATGAAGGTTCAGAAGTAGAAGGTTGAGGAGATCAACCATTGTAAAACCCAAGTCATCAACATGCACTCCTGTGTTACTATCAACCCATTTACACTTAAATATCGAAACTCTAAATTTGACATAGTCAACTTCCCAAATTTCTTCAATTACTACAAAGCAACTTATTGTAGCCATCACAGGAGTGTTATCTTTTGAACTAGCAAAGTGCATTAACTCTATCTCAAGGGTAACACCGCTACTCTGCATTGTACTTTCCTGATCCTCAGTGTTTGTATAAAAAGAGAGCTTATTAATATCATATTCAGACCATGTTATGACATCAAAGTTAGGTCCTCGTGCTAACCATTTCAACTCATAATATCATAATCCTTTTCACAAATTTTCTCTTTAAACCAGTTCAAAAACATCTTGTTATGTTCATTCGACAACCACTTCTCATTTGCACATGGGTTCATTGATTTCAACAACATTTTGTGTTTATCTAAGTAAGGAAGAAAATCATCAGTATTGTTCAAGATATACAAGTGTACATGGAGTACTTGTTGTTGATCTTTTCGAACTACCCTCACACCTCGTGTGTCTTTGCCTTCGTGCCTTCCTTCATACCGGGACCTTGGGACGCCTATAGCATCTAATTTTGACATATAAGTGATACAAAACTCTATTGTTTCCTCAACAATATATCTCTCAACAATAGGTGCTTCAGGTTGATATAAATTCTTCACATGCCCTTTGAATATTTTTATGCATCGCTCAATTGGGTACATCCATCGTAAAAGCACAAGACCACATAGTCTAATTTCTGTCACTAGATGAACAATTAAATGGACCATGATATAAAAAAAGAAGAAGAGGGAAAATACATTTCTAGTTGACACAAGATAATGACAACTTCATTTTCTAATTCATCCAACCTAGTAGGATCAACTACTGTCCTACAAACAGTGTTGAAGAATAGACAAAGATGACTGATGACTTGTCTAACATTTTTTGGTAGAATACGAATAGCCACTAGGAGAAGGTTTTGCATTAGAACATGACAATTATGAGATTTTAAGCCCATAAGTTTCAAATATTCCATTGAGACGAGGCTTTTGATATTTGAAGAGTATACTTGTGGTACTTTAATTCTTCGCAAACACTCACAAAAACTATCTTTTCAAATTTTGGCAAAGTATGACATACTAGTGGCAAGTATGTTTGTTTACCATGAGATTGTGGTTGTAACTCCAATCGAACACCCATCTCAACTAGATTTTTGTGAACATTCATTTCATCCTTTGTCTTTCCTTTAATGTTTAGCAATGTCCGGATTATACTATCTATATAATGTCTAACATCTAACGTTGACTAGTATGGATGTTCAAAGAATATCAATTTCTTTTTCCATATGTTTTTCACACCAGTATTCTTCAGGGTTTTCCCAAAAGTTACTTCGACGTGGCACACTCGGTTATAGACTTCCTCACTAGTTAAGGGTGGAGGTGTAGTTTTGTCCTCCTGACAACCATTAAAAGCTTTTTGTAATCTGCGATAAGGGTGATGACGTTTCAAAAAGCGATGCCCAATGTAAGATGTCTTCCTCCCATATTTTAGTTGATGGTAACTCGTGTTCTCTTCACATATCGGGCAAGCGTGATGTCCTTTGACACTATAACCACTCAAATTTTCGTATACTGGAAAATCATTAATCTTAAAAAATAACAATGCTCACAAATTGAAATTGACCTTTTCATATGCATAAAAAACCTCAACGCTTTCATCCAATAACAACCTCAAGTCTTCTATCAAAGGACTTGGATAAACATCTATCTCATTTCCAGGTTGCCTTGGTCCTAATATCGTCATAGACAACATCATATATTTTTTCTTCATCCACAACCAATACGACAAATTATACATAATTAGCAAAAAATAGGCCATGAACTATGTTTGCTACTTAAATTACTCTAGGGATTCATTTCATTTGTTGCAAGACCAAGTCAAAATAGTCCAAGCATACAGAGAGCGGTTCAAATAGTCCAAGCATTTTAAAAATACTAAAAACATACCTCTTGTAGATGTATGTAACGCGCGGGAACAACACGAGATGCAAGAAACACAAATCTACCAAAATCAACTCTACAATGAAACTAAAATGGGGCCAATGAAACCACAATGACAGTTTACCAAACAAAAATCACGAGTGAAAAAGAAACCTAACAAACACAAAGATTGAAACGAAACGAAAGCAAAATGGAGCAGTGCAAGAACCTCAACGACGGAGCCAAAATAGACTTTACAAAACTCAAACTACCAAACCCAAAAAGTGAAGCCAATGAAACTGCAATGACAGTGAGGAAACAAAAATCAAGAGTGAAAATGGAGCATATCAAACGCGAAATGAAAATGCAAACAACATAAATGTAAGAACGAATGAGACAGAACCAATGTGAGAAGTGAATCAAAATTTGTGAGTGAAATGGAAGGAGAAACGGCATCGGCAAGACACAGAGGAAAAGCAAAGACAATAGAAGAGTGAAGGGAGAGCGAAAATGTAGAAGAAAAATAGTGTGCGCGAGGGTTAAAACAACCTATACTACGGCGGTTCCATAGTATCCCCTTCGAAAGCCAAGTTCCAAAATTTTAAAAAGAAAGGGATATTATGGTGGTTGGGTAGCTCCCAAACGTCATAGTATCCGTTTTTTTTTTTTGAAACATTAAAAATTTTAAACTCTCTCGAAGAGATGCTACGACGGTCCACAATTCCAACCGTTGTAGTATCTCCACCTTCAAAATCAAAAATTCAACAAAATTGGCCATCCACACCACGCGGGAGATACGACGACGGTTATTAGGAGTAACCGCCGTAATATAGTTCCACTTAATTTCAAATATGCCACCTTATCTTTTATTAACGAGGTTCTTTTTTAACAATTGTATTATCCTATAGTAGAATGTATTTTTTCTACTATTGTAATCTATTTATATTATTTTATACATATTCTTTTATTATTGTCTTATTAATATTATTTTTATAAAAATCTAATTAAAATAATATGAGATGTCTACCTTCCCCATATTGAGTTTGCATATAATATAGTAGTTCATAAAACTACTAAAATCTCTCCATTTAAGGTTGTGTATGATTTTAATCCTCTTACACCTCTAGACTTGGTACCCTTACCAAACCCATATGAATTTACTCACAAAGAAGTGGAATCCAAGGTTGATTTCATCAAAAAGTTACATGAGAGGATTAAAGATAAAATACAACAGGAAACAGAGAGGCACATTAAATAGAACAATAATGAGATGAGGGAAATGATTTTTGAAGAAGGGGATTGGGTTTGACTTCATTTACGAAAAGATAGATTTCCTAAATAAAGGAAGTCTAAAATCAAACCCTGAGGAGATGGTGCTTTCCAAGTCCTCAAGAGAGTCAATGACAATGCTTACAAACTAGATCTACTATAAGAGTATGGACTACACATCACATTTAATGTCACTGATCTTATTCCTTTTGTAGGTGGTATTGATGAAAAAGTAGAATCTTTATATTTGAGAAGAAATCCTCTTCAATAGGTAGGGATGATGGAAGGCTACTACACAAAGGACCCACTACCAAATTCAATAAGAGTAGAATTCTGTTCATTTCAAGAGAGTCAAGATTTTATAAACTTGGGCCATCCTTCCATCATAAAAATTAAAAGAAAAATTGTAGCCTAAGTGATGTGCCTAGAGCATGTACATTAAGGGCTTGTGTGGCACTTAGGGCTGACTTAGAAGCTACAACTGTAAGAATAGGAATTGCCACATGTCAACATGCCAATGGAGAGAAAATTAAGCCATATGGTAGCTTCTAAATGGAGAACATTTTCATCCAAGCATGAAGTCCACATGGTAGCTTGCAATTGGATAATTTTTTAATTTAAATTTAATTAGAATTTTGAAATTTCAAACTTAGCTATAAATTTGGTCAACCACACAAACTATAAGTAAGTGTGTTGTCCTCTTATAACTTCAACTTATGAATTATATTGAATTGCTAGCAATTTTCCAGCACCAATTGTTTTTGAGCTCCCTCTAAGTTAACACTTCTAAGAGTCTAACTCAGGCTTTCAAATCAAGAGTTGACCTCTGTCGTAACTAGGATCATGATGGGGCGATAAAAAATTTAATTTTAAATATTTATTTAGAGAATTAGAGTCACCACCATAGTTTATTAAGGAAAAACATAGAAAAACCAAAAATAGAAATGTCTACGAACCAGATTCAAAGATTCGGAAGAAGTCGTTTACGTGTGGGGAAGGTATTAGCACTCCCACAACGCCCGTCCTAAGACGGTACCCTTAATCAAACGAGTAACAATAAATGTAGCTTTTTTATTTTTTTTCCCAAAAAAGTATTTACAGCAAATAATAAAAGCAAACAAGTATAAAAATGCATACAAATATAAAGCAAACAAACAAAGAAAATATTTTATTATTTTTATTTTGGCCCGACAGGCTTGACCTTCATCCTACGTATCTCTATACATGATAGAAAATCAGAATACTCGTAATTCTATTTTAAGAATCTTGTTTGGTGATATTTGATATTTTAATTTTGTAAAGATTTATATTTTTATTTTTTGAAAAAAAACTATATTTATAAAAATGTTTTTTTTATACCTAACCTACTTTTATTTCTGTTAAAGGAAAGAAGAAAAAAAAATATAAAGAAATATCAATATACATATAAACATAATTAAAATTAGAAACAAAACTTAATATACATTATTTATGTGGCATGGAGCACCAGTACCACACGTTGCCCTTTTATTCATAACATTCAATATATATATATATATATATATATATATATATATATATATATATATATATATATATATATATATATATTTAT
>Ga0099825_1006134_pt1 | contig 15159 bp, 3 predicted proteins | sample SiratroredBW_FD_76838 | JGI IMG/M metagenome (GOLD analysis project Ga0099825, IMG submission 76838) | Root nodule microbial communities of legume samples collected from California, USA - Siratro red BW | ecosystem: Host-associated > Plants > Roots > Nodule | place: USA: California | collected... | reverse complement strand
ATATGTTTTGAAATTTCAGTTTAGCTTTATTATGTAATTTTGATATATGTTAACTATGGAATACTGTGAGATACACATGATAATAATACTTTAGCTGTCATAGTAGAAGCTTTAATTTTGTGGAGTGTTACATATTTTGTAAAAAGATATGAGTTAGTAACGGACATGAAATTATACGTTTTAAAGTCAAATAATATTAACAAAAATGAATGAAATAATGATCAAAATTATTGATAATAACTTTGTCAAAGAGGTTGGGATCGAATTAGTGATTAAATAATTTTTATTAATGTTTTAAAGTTGCGTATATGTAGCTGATTTTAAAATAAATTTGAAAAACTAAAATATTGTGACCGAAATTTATATTAAATTTTTAATGGTGTGATCAAATATATAACAGATTTTTAAACAAGTTAAAAATACAGCTAAAATTGCAATAACACTTTTCAACTGCGAAATTGATTATAGTTAATCAGACAATCAATATTTCAGCAACGATAATTTAAACATGACGACTTAAAAATATGGTAGAAAAATAGTGTTATTTCTATAATTGTAATTAATTAAAATGATAACTATACTTATAATAACAGAGTTAATTTGACCGCTGATTCCATCACCTAACTAAATGACAACTAAAATAACCTAAATAAAAACTAATTTTAAAGGTTGCTAAATACTAATTTTTTCAACGAATCATTCTTCTCCATTTCGTTATTTATTTAAAAATTATAACTTTTTTCTTTTCAATTTCATCCTTATTTTTCTTTCTAAAAGATGTCAATTTTATCCCTACATAGTCTTATCCTTTTTTTTTATCAAACATGAAATTTGATAAAAGATAAAGAAAATAGATAAAAACATGTAGGTAGATAAACAAAAGGTAAAAATATAATTATTTAATTAAAAATATATATAATCAAAATTAGATTACATATTGTTTAGTTTAAAAAAAACATTACTATTTATTTTATCATTATTATTAATATTATTTTTCATCTATCATTATCATTATTTATCTTATTTGGTATATTATTATTATTATTATTAATATTATTATTATTATTATCTATGGTATTATATAATTCGAATACGCTATATTATTATTATTATGCAACGATTCTCTTATAATTGTTGTGGTATCACATTGTTAAACCGTGTTTTTACAGTAATAAAGTTCCATTTATTTCTAATATTAATAATATTTTACAAATAATTTTAATTATTTATTTTATTAATTGTTTCGTTCTCTTACTTTTAAGGATTAGGAATTATTACTAACAGCTATTAGTAAATTAAGTAAAAAGTAATTAAAAAAGAGTGCTACATTAATTTTAAATAAATTTAAAAAATTATATAAATTATCAACCTATTACTGACTAAATTAATCAATATTTTTTATAACTATAAATTAGTTAAAATATTTTGCATTAAAAAATGGATATAATATTTTCTTTATAAAACTAAGTAACTCTAAAATTCTATTAAAAGTTATAATCTCAAAGTTTTTAAAATATTTTTTATTTTTATTTAAATATTTTATCGTTTGATTTTGCGGTAAATAATTCAGCTGTTATTTTCATAATTTTATTTTTAATTCATCGATCAACTTGCATTTTTATTTTTTAATCTCTTCTCTTATGAATTGTTGGTTAATTCGCTCTCAGAGTTAAAAAGAAATGTGTTGATCCACAAGTAAAAGAAATTAGAAAAAATAAATAAATTGATGAATAAGTTTGTGACAAGCGACACAGAAGAGAGAATCACCTTATCCTATAAACGATAAAAATTTAATAACAAGATACTTATATAAAAAGAAAAAATATTTAAAAATATTCAATAAAATAAAAATTCAATTAAACGTACATGTTCTTACCCACATTACATAAATTTATGACCTACATAAAATTTAATTAAATTTTTCTAATAACTTATCCCTTTATAAGATTGACTATAAAATTATGATCACGCGTATCAATAATTGTTGTCTTATTTTATATTTTGTCTGATAATTTTGGTTCAAACAACGTAATACTGCAAAACACTTTTTAAATAAAAACAACAACTATGTCATGTTACAAGAGAATAACTACGTCTATCAAATCTGGCTCTATTACTACCAATAATTGTTAAAGTTCTTATTCGTTCAGTATTATTTGGGAGAGTTTCTCTTTAATTTATTTGTTCTTTTAAAATTGGACAAGTATAAAATTCTTGCTTTGACGTTCTTCCTTTTGTAATACAATTTAATTCTTACAAGATCCTATGGGTTGCTATGATTGAAAATTACTTGAGAAAATCTTATGGTGGACAAATAAATTAGAATGAGATGCGAAGACACTAAGAGTAGATTCTCTCCCAATTTCTTTTCTTCTTTTTCTTTTTTTTCATTTTTGTCCATACAGAAGATTCTTGGAGATGAACACAGATCTTAAGACTTTTTTTTCTGTTTTTCTTTTCAGATGTGGTGATTGACATCAGTGATCTTCAGCCACGATTTGTTATTTAAAGTGATTTAACTATATTTGACTTCAAATATTTATTGGAACTATATATCTCATTTAAATAGAATTGGTTCACATGATCATACCAAAATTTTGCTTTGGTATTAGTTTTTTAAGAAGGCAAAGGGACCCTACTTTAGCTGATATATTTGTCCTCTTCCTTATTTTAAAATATCTATCGATGTTTGAATTATTTTACTTTATACCTACCCTTTGGTTCTTTTATATTATCCGATTCATGATTTGGATTATTTTTTATACTTTATTTAACAGGGACTTTCTTACGTGTAAAATACGTTAATATATATATATATATATATATATATATATATTAGTAAGTTGATAATGGAGACATCCTCAGCAAAAAATGGCTGATGTCCGTCTTGACTTTTTTTAACAGATGGTTAACTAAAAAATAATTTTTCTTTCTATGCAGTTTGTTAATATATTCTTTATATATATATATAAAGAATTTAGAAGTTTATGACTGAATTAAATATTTATCTCGATGTATTAAAAGCTAATGTATTGCTTATACAATAATACAAAGAGAATAGTATATTTCAATATTATATATCATGTGGAATTAAATTGAAACCGCACAAAACTAACACTTTATACTTTTATTTTTATTATAAATCGAGAAGAATTTTATTAGAATAACGGTTTGACGTTATTTTTTTACAAGTGGAGACAAATCAATTGAGTCTATCATTTCGTTTATAAAAGAAATAGATAAATATTATCAAGCATTTATTAAAATTAAATATAAATTTATGTTGCTAATAAAATTTATTATTATGGTTTAAGTATGAACATGATAAAATATTAATATTTTTATTATTTTTTATATATATACTGTTGGATAATATGAGGGGACAAAAGTAGGGAGATCTCAAGAATAAGAACTGAACTAAACTCACACAAGGAAATGACATCACCTTTAACTCAAAACCTCAAAGTATTGGATTTATAGGTCTTCTTTCTTATATGTTTCCTAATTTTTTTCATTTATAATCAAAACTTAAACTCACACTTAAATACCTAATAGATTGGTGACTCTACTTATAAAAACGAAACTAGAATCTCTAATTTAAGATTTAGATATAAATTTATGGTGCTAATAAAATTTATTATTATGGTTTAAGTATCAATAAAACAGTAATTTAACTCAACAGTATTCTTATAAATAAAGATTATTAATATTTTTATTATTTCTTATATATACACATACTCTAACTTGATTATTCCAGCATCTTTAATACTCTAAACTGATTTTACCACTAAGCAAACTCTTAACACATCAATTTGCTCATTTTATCCAAAACATTTTTTATATTTTATTGTCGATTAACCTATTGGATTGTATTTAATTTGGCAATTAGAATTTATAATTAACATTTGTAACATAAAAAGTGAGAATGATTTAAAGTAAATTTATCTTAGACTTGACTAATAACATGGGTTTGAATTGAGTAGAATACAAAAATAAGCAGTGGTAGGAAAAAGGTTTGAAAGAGGAATAATAGTAGGACCCGTGTCCCAATTGATGTTTTATTTCCGTGTCTTCTCAAACTCAGAATTCTGTTGGCAGTGCAGATAACAAAGTTACCAAAGAGGTGACACCACAATTTTTATTTTTTTTTTCTGTTCACATCAAAATACAATACAGTGTTACATTATTGAGAGTCCAAATTTTTGAAGATTTGTTTTTGTCACTTTCTTGTCAAAATAATACATTTATTAGGAAAAATATTATAGTTATTATTATTATTATTTAATATGTGTGAAATAATCTTAATCCACTATCATTAGGCAGGAGTGGAAATATATTATTATTGATGAGTATAAAATGTTGTACCAAAAAAAGTTAGTATTAAATATCAAACAATGATAATGGAATCAATGAAGAGAACTAACTTCCAAGAAGTAGCAAATATGAAAATTAAAAAAAATAATAGTGTGAAGGTTGTTTCCTCAAAATTTTGAAAAAAAATAAATAGTGTATGAATTAACTAGAGACGGAACTAGGGACGGAAAGAGAGGAGTGGGGACGAATATTCAATGATGCGCTGCCCCACCATTAAATGGTGTTCCCAGCCCTTACGGAGCTGCCGACCGTTCATTACGCCTTTGCTGGGAGACTCACTCCCAGTAATTATCAAATTTTCCATTATATTAATTTTTTTAATATTTCAAAATCCTATTTCAATTCAGTTCTTAAAGTAAAGATGGATAACTTGTGTACTCATATAATATAAGGTTAAAAAATCATGATTTGCATCAATGATGAATTTTTAGATCATAATTGCATTTTCGTTTCAATATTGAGAAGGACTTTCATGTTTTTGTATAGAACATGTCTTAATTATGACTTGAAAAAACTATCCAAAATAATTACGGTGGTGTGAAAAAGGATGCAACTATAACCTACCAAACATGCACATATATGACTCCTCAAACCTTTGTCTTACTTAAGCCTTGCAATTTCTACCAAACTCTATTCCGCCGCAAATATGATATGACAGTTTTTAGCAACTCCCGGGAAAAAGTTTTAAATTACCAACTTTAAAATCATTTATATGCATGCATATAATTTTGACTAATTCTTCTTTTGTACCGGAGAAGTAATAAAATGGTCACTTCACACTCAACAACACAGATATTCATTCCACGACAACCACTCATGTCAATCAAACAACATTTGGTCTATATCATATAGTTAAATTGATATTTGCCTGTCAAATTTCACACCCAATGTTTTTAATACTCGTTTTTAACTATGAAATGCATTTTATATTTTTAACACATTGGATGTTGTTTCTCATTTAATTATTTATAAAATATTAATAAACAAATAGTGTTTTTTTAATTGAAACATTTAGTTGATACTAACATAATTTATTTGAAATTATATATATTAATTTAGAGAAGGCTATAAATTTTTTATTTTCAAGTAAATTTTCTGAATGACCTTAAAAACTATATATTTGTTTAAAAACAATCCAAATCAAGCATATAATATTACGGATAAATCATAAACTGAGATATCTTTAAAATAATACTTTATTAAAAAATAACAATGTAAAGTTATCCCTTACACTCATAGTGCATCTCATATATAGAAGCCAAATTAGAATTAAGATCCAAGTCTCACAAAGTTGAGCAGAGTCACATGCTCTAAGTTACATGTATAACTAGAAGCACCTTTATGTGCAATGCATGAATTCAACTCCTGCTACATGGGCTTTGAGTATGCCCATTTATATTTCGGAAAGCGGGGTCATATGGTACACTTTCTCATAGTTATGGAGAAAAACAAAATTTGACATTGTATACTTGGAAGCTTTGACCATCACCCCAATTTGCAGTACCCAGAAAAGGTAATATTATAAGCCTAATTTACTAATCACAAAGATATACATGTATTTATATATTATATGTCTTAAAGATCATTATTCTGTATAGGTTCTATGGGCAGACATTAAATCTTGGATCTTGCTAATGATAATAAATATTTAATTTACTGGTGGATATTGCTGTTAACTTATAGTAGTAACTGTGATGCAAGTCTGTTATTGCAGTGGTGATTTTTTAGATATATTCTTGTGTGGCATTATATTGGTGAAAGATTTGGTAGTGTAAATTCTCTCCTTGCATAATGTGTGCATGAGATAGTGCACCCAACACCTCAGCCTCCAAAGGCCCAAACTTTGAAACCATGAGCACCTTGGGAGTGGCCAACCATTGTTTTTTTTTTTTCCCTTAAAATAATAGGAGCAGTTATCATGAACTAATGTAGGGTCTTGTCTTGGGGGTTGCTTTAATAATTGCCCATTGTCTCAATTGAACACAGTCCTCAAGAAGTACACGTGGTTTCAAAATCTTACAACTGAATAAAGATAATATTTTTTTTTGGGTGGGAAAATAATCTCCACCACTGATACTTAAATTCCTTATGGACCAAGAAATTTAAACTACTTATAAAACCAAAGTGTACGACTATTGTAACATTAATTTACTGTTTTAAATTATTATGATATAATCAAGGAGGCATAATGTGATCTGAATCACGTGGACACAAATTTCAATATGCTTTGCTGACTTGGATTGCTTCCTAAGTATTATTTACCTGCGGCGAATAATTATATACTCTACTATTAAGAATTGGATGGGTTGCTTGCTATGATTATCATAATCAACATTAATAATATATTGTCTAATGCTTCGATACTCATAATGTGACCACAAACATAATATTTTTTGGTGCGAGGATTTTGCGGACTTCACGACAAACCTTCACGTCACCGTTGATACTGTTGTTGTCATTAACAAATAATACTCATCCTAATATTCAGGAAACACAAAACGCCACAATCAAAGTTAGAAGTTTGTATATTATATTAAGAAAAACAGGGTTAAAAGGTTTTATAAGAATTAATATTTTTTTTTTGTTTAGGCGGAAATTCAGTTAAAAAATAAATAAGCAAATGTTGCACAATAATAGATAAATCCTCTTATTACTCTCGTTTTCTTAAACTGTTCATTCTTTTGCAAATACTGGTTGGCATAAAACAAAGAAGCCATGCCACAACAGGCCGAAAACTCAAAAGGCCCAAAAGCAGAAGCAGGACACAAGAAAGCCCAACTAAAGAGTGGAGAAAAACACATGGGCCTCACTTGAGGCTTTCTTCCTCCACCTCCATAGTATCAGCCTGCACCTCCATATTTTTTCAAATTCCAATATTAACCTTGAGAAAAAGATAAAAATGTCCTTTAATAAAAATAAAAGAAGTTTGGAGGGTGTGACAATGGCTGCTGAACATTTGGAAAGGTTTAAGAGATACATTTGTCACTGTGTTTGTGGCTGTTGTAAGCAGTTGAAGGCGGTTTTTGTCGAGGATAATGTTCGAAGGTGAGATTTTTTTTTTTATTTCCAAATTCTGTAATCCAAAAGTTATATTGGTTTTAATTTTCGTAGTCTAACATTCGAAAGAAAATTTTATGCTCGATTGAAAAATTCAAAAGTCAAAACTTTCACATGTCCTTCGAATTTTACAATTCAGAAGTCAAATTTTTTTATAAATACTTTCAGGATTATAAAATCTGGAAACCTGTAAATCATACTACACCACCCGCTTGAAACCATCTTTCCATTCCCCCAACTCCAATCCATCGTCCATAAATTCACAGAAAACCATCACAAATTCTTTCAAACCTATTGATGCCTTAATGTTTTAATTGGAGATTGGTGTTCTAAATTTGATTGAATCATCACGTTCACACATGCAATACATATGTTGAACAAGAGATGCAAATAAGATGGAACCGCAGTACGAAAGTACAGAAATTTGTAAAGGTGAAAAGATAAAGATGGAGAACGAGAGGTGCAGAGGGAAACGATACACGAAAGCGGTGGGGGTGGGGGTGGGAGGCAGTGCAAGGGTATATTAAATTATCCAAAGGGGCTTTTCTGTCTCCTCACAGTTATTACGGAGGTGCAGGAAGAAGGCGTCGCTGCACTTTGCTAAGATCTAAGCCCAAAGGGGAAGGGAAGACTCCTAACAGGCCACTGACATCCAAACTAAACTGGACCAGTCCAAAGATTACAATTTCTTCTTTTCGCTATCTTTCTATTTGTTTCAAGTTTACGAAAGTGATCTTATCTCCTAGCTTTGTCACATCTTTATCATCTTTCAATTTTATCAGAAAAGCAAAAATTAGGAATTCCTTTAAGTTTAATTAGCTATTTAAGAACCATAATGAACCAAATTATGATAAAAAGACCAAACAATTTCTATATAAAAAAGATAAAGCTGAACTATTTAGATAAAAGAAAAAAAAAAGTCTCCTACTTTTAACCTTTCTTTCGCGTATCGGTGCAAAAAATAATTCAATTTAGTTTTAAAGGAATTGAATTTTCTTCAAAGCGTACTTTGGTATGAATTCGAAAAAAAATAAATTATTTGAGCTGTACTATTTTGATAAAAGAGTAAATTTTTCCTATTTCCGAATTTTCAGTTATTTTATCAGTACAAAATTAATTCCTAGTAAAGAATAAATGACTTACCCAGATTAAGAATCTTATTAGCTCAATATAATCTTCGCATTGCTAACTTCCCATCTATAATAATATGTGAGCATCACAATATTCAAATTATTCTCTAATTCTAAATAGAGTTCAAAGAAAAAAAAGATTTAGAAAAATGAAATTTTTAATAAAATAAATTTATTTATAATTTTTTATTCTTCATCTTTTAAAACTATTTTATCTAGATCTTACTTTCAGGATTATTCTTCATCTTTCAAAACTATTTTATTCATAAATTTTTATTCTAAATAGTAATGTGTTTTATCCTACACATTATTTTTTAAAACTGTTTTATTTAGATCTTACATATTAATTTCTTAAATTATTTTATTCGTATTTCATGTTGAAATAATTGATTACGGGATAATTATATTGAGACAAACGCTTATGTTTTGAATGAACATAATCCAACCATAATCAATTCTGTGACCCTTAAATTAGAATGTGTTCCCCTTAAGTTGGGTTGGTGATAAAACACTTTCAAATGAGATGCATAAGGGAGTGAAAGGGTAGAACACAAACCTTATCAACTATTTTTCCTGGCTTTCTAGACTGTTGTGTGAAGAAATTCCTGGTTCCCAAATACTTTTGCTGATTTTTGTATAAATTCCTTGCAACCAAACTCATTTTTTCATACACCTTTTCATTTCTTTCCTTTTTTTAATAAAGAAAGAGAGTCAAAAGCTCATTCTTCCTCAATACTTTTGATTAGTAATTCGTTGGTAAGAACAGAGACTACAAGTTAACAAGGAACAAAGTCATAAGACATCAGTGCTTGATGTAAATTCAAGTTGAAAAGTTACTTATTTGCACGTCAAAAAATGTGCATCCTCAACCTCCAACTAAAAGAAAAATATTATTGTTTAATACAAAGTACACATTATTTAAAGCAACCAGCCAAGTAAAAATAAATAAAAAATATAAGTCAACAACAAATATTAAATTTGGTGATACTCATTTAATATTGTTCAAAATTTCTCCACAATTACTTTTTCTCATCAAATTCGTTCGTAAAATGTTGACACAGCTATTAATGTTTTTTTTCTATATGTTAGTAAGAATGCATATTTTAATATTACATACATATAGAGATATTACCTTTGATTTACTCATAATCTTACATTTTATTTATTTATTTATCTTTTAAAATAAAATAAATTAAAAACAACTAATTCAATTAGACATTTCTGAGTGATTAACGATACAACAACTTTAAAATTTTTTACTAAAATGAAATTTAATATAATATTAATAATTTAATTTATATCTAACTTAAGTTCATAAAACAAATTATTTATAAATATTAACATTTAGTTATGTATTCTAATCAACATAAAATCTATAGCCACACTCATACTGACACAACTCATAAATTACCATATCGAGAGTTAGAAATGAAGAAAAATAATAGAAATAAAAAATAAATTGCGAATTAAAACTAAATGAACGAATATATTATCTTTTTATATCAAACATCTTGTACACTATGAGTCGCGAGAAAAATTAATAATGAAAGTAAAATCCGTTTACTGCAGCAAACCTTTCCTTTATCTTCCATTTTAATTTAATTATATTATATTTTATTTGTGTAAGGATAAAAAAAAAATCCCATCAACGTCAAAATACAGTTTCTATTTTTAATATCTGTCACTTAAAAATTAAGTTATTTTAAAGTTATCATTGCCGTCATTTTCTCTTTGTTAACAATTGTCCATGTAATCTTTTAGATTTTATTTAGAAACATTTTATTTTAAAAGCAATTAATACATGAAATATTATAAATTGAGTTTTATAAGAAAAAAAAATACTATTTTAATTTGAATCTTCTAAATCAGAATTGGAGAAACATTATTGGAGAATTTCTTAAGTTATGTTTAATTCAATCTTATAATTATAAAACCTAATATAAATGCATTTGGCCATGACTTGTCTTCAATTTACGAAGTATTTTCGATATCCTTTTGAAGAATCAAATGATGTAGCTATCTGGAAAACTACTCTCGTCATTTTGCATTATGATAGTGGCCATGCATGTTAACATATATACACAACTTTTTGAATGGACAGGGTTGTGGTCTTCCTGGATGCTGGAATTGACAGTGATGATGTTCATATAACTTTAGTTTTTTAATGTGTTATTCGTTTCACGTTGATTCCTTCCACACCGAACAAGAAAAGAAGGGTATCTCGACTGTAACAACATTTTTCTAATGTAATTTTTCTATGTGCACACTATTTTTTTTTTTTTCAAGAGAAATGTATTTATTAAGGTTGAAATTAGAGTGAAAATTTCTATATGTTCCTTGTGTTGGTTTATATGGAATTATCAACAAACAACAAGTGAAATTGAACTTGAGATTATGATTATTTGGTTGAAATTTGTTATTTTTTTTTATTTTCTAGCGAGTAGAATTTATGATTTTGGTATATTTTTAATCATATTTGCTTTGACTTTTTCCTTCCACATTCACTCCGCACAATTCTTCCCCTTCCACTGTAAAATGCAACCATCTCAGCAAGTTCTTATGTGTGTATGCACAACTTCCACCATTTCTCTATGGTAGCCAGACAATCCTGATTAAAGTTGTTTTTCTTTTCTTTTCTGTGTTTGGTATTAGAAAAATTGAGTGTAAAAATATTAAAGAAATCTCTTAATAATAAGATATAAGTCAGATCAACATAGAAAATATCATTTTTACCTCAAAACTTTAAAACAGCTGAGTATATGAATTTTCTTCATAATAAGTTAGTCAATTTTTTTATTTTTACTTAATATAGGATTAGACTCAAGTTTTATTTATTTTTTCATTCCATTTTTTCATTTTTATATTTATATAATTTTAATGGAAGAGAAATATGTTTACTGAAATCAAATTTGAAAATTAAGCATAATTTTATATTTTGTATTCATCGTTTATGTAGAATTTTGAATAAAAAAATCATATTTTTTTTTCTTTTTATTTGGTTGGTGGAGTTTATGATTTTGACATTTTTACTTTACAAATGAATATTGGACTCATTTATAGATATTTTTTTAGGTTATTCTTAATTTTTCATGTAACGTATGGGTTTTAAAGGGAATAAATTATTTATACTTTTGCTAATAGAACATATACACATATTCTTTATTAGCTATTAAATTAAGTTGGGAAGTTATACACACGAGAATGATATATATACAACCTTGCCTGCTCTTCAATAAGAAGTTAATTTAAATGTGCTAGTGTTTTTTTTTTTTTTCTTTTTTATCATCTAATCATGCATCGTTATGTTTGACATAACATTGTTGATTTTTATAATTATTCTTTTGAAAGCCATATAAAATGTGATTTCTAATTAGTTGGTAGTGATAAATTTTTTTATATTTGTAGTATATTAAAAATTAAAGTATTTAAATAATTAGAAATTTATATTTTATTTTATAGTATGCATTCTTAATATTTAATTTAATTATCGCATTCGTTTATCATCGACATGCATGATGTCTTTAACCTATTAGACTTTGAATGATGAATGAACGAAATCATTATTAATTTCAACAAAATTTCCTTCGTATTATTATTCATGCGAAATTTATCATAAAGTAACGATGACACAAAAATATATAAATTTACTTTGAAAAATAATTAAAAACAATGCAACAACAATTAACTTAAAGAAAACTGTTATAAACACCACAACATACTATGTCAACCCATATTAATATAAACTATAAATTAAAAGAAAACAATACAAACTAACAAAAGAATGTAATACAATCACATATTGAGAGTCACAGCCATCAACTACAAATAAATAGTAAAATTTGCAAATTACTAAGTTAAAAAAAAAAAATCCTTATTTCTGTTTTCACATTAAGTTTTTCGAAAAATTTAAATTTTTTACCTCTCAACTTTTTAGATAAGAAGGAATCTTAGAATTAAAAAAATATAAAGAATAATTTCTACTTTATTTTTAAATGAAAAACTTGAGATTTTTTAGAAATATTTTTTAATGGATAAAAAATAAAATTTTTATAAATGAACTATAGGCATTCTTTTTTATTTCATCGCAATTTTATCTCCCTAGAACTTAATTATCTGTTAACTCTCTCTAAGTTATAAAGTTGAATACAATAGCAGTGTACATTCAAAATATACCAATGACAAGGTAACAAATGGAGGATCAATCTCTTGTAATGATATTCTTGATTTTATTAAGGATTTTACCTTTTTTTTTTTCTTCCTTTTTTCCTTCTCTTCTTTAGATGTTGGGTTGCATATTTGAGGACTTTCTGAAAGTAATAGAAAAGAAAGATTCATTTATAGATAGTACTTCGATTCAAGAAGATCTAGAGTTAATTCATATATATATATATATATATATATATATATATAGATAGATAGATAGAAAATTTAATACGTGTGAATGGCATAAGTATGAATGGTTATCAAATTGAGAAATCATTTTAAATGGCAATTAAATTAAAAAAAACCATTTTAATTCCAAACATTTCTTCCTCAATATAATTTAAAATATATTTTTGTCTTAATTTAATTTGATTCAAACATTCAATTCATTTAACAACATAATAAAAAATTAATCTGATTAATATAATTTTGTTATTAAAAAATTCAACTTCCACAACAAACTTAAGAATACACTTATAACATTTTTTTTTATCTAGCAACACTCTATAATTTGAGAAGACAATCAATTTCACATCAATTCATGCATTGATATATACCTTAGGACTGGAAATTCGTCTCTGTTAAAGTTACAAAAGTCTATTAAATTTCCTTACTCTAAATATATAATTCTTCAAAACACCCGAAAAAAAAAAAGAATTTGAAAAATTCTAACTTACTTTGAAGGAACCAAATTGGAAAATCAAACGCATCATTACAAAAATTTCACATTTACAATGAAAAATAGAAAATTTAAAAGAAGAAAATATAACTTATCTTGATCATATAAATTTGATCTACCTTGTGCCTCCTTTTATATTAAAATTGATGAGTAAAACAAATTCCCTTAAAAGCATTTTAATGTCCTTAACAACATAGAAAGTAATCGACAAAAATTAAAAGATTACTGTGTAAGTGATTTTAGTCTATTAAAATATCATTTTAGGATTTAGTGTTTACTATTTAGGATTTAAAATCTGTTTTAGCTGGCTAAAATCAATTTTAATTAACTAAAGCTATGAGGACAACAAAGCAAAGTTTAAACAATATAAAGTTTATCTTCAAAATAAATGAGAGATTTGAAAAACATTTAAAAGAGATTTGCAAAGAGATCTGCGCATTTAATGTAACCTTCTCAACGGTTATGTCCAGGTTGAACATTTATATTATTAGAAGTTAAGTATCATGCCTTAAATAAAAATGTTTTTTTTAAATAGTTTGCGCATTTAATATAAAAGATTTTATACGTTTAACAGTTTTTATAATAATTTTCTAAAGTTATACTAATGTGATTTTTAATTAAATAACTACGTAATAATTTACGTTGACAATACATAATATTTATTTGATGAACATATACAATTCATTTAATATACGTGAATAATTTTTTTTTCCACAGAAAAATTACTTAGTAAACATATAACTTTTTAGAAATGATATTTTTTATTGGTTTCGTTTTTATATTTCGGTATTATAATTATATTTCAAAGTTATTAAATTCCTCATTTTTTTAAAAATGATATAATTAATACTGAAGGTTGACTTTTAGTGACACTACAAATTTGTCGGTTATCATTAGGAAAAAGACAAAACTGGTCAATTGTTACTAAGATATATTAAAATATCATTTTTATTAATAAAGAAAATGTGAAAGTATCTTCCATTAATATTTAATAAAGTTATGTTTATATTGATTTTCTTCTTATGTACAAGAAAAAAAATATTCGTATGGCAATCTTCAACATATCCCATGGACTTTGTATGGTATGTAGTGTCATTATATGATAAATTAGTTTATTAGCAAAATATTTTACCAAAAAACTGCTTTCCCACAACAATGAAACAAAAAAGATATTATTCACTTTTTGCCACCAAAGTTGTAAGTTATTTTTTATGATTATATATATATATATATATATGAATGTTTGTCTTTTGAATTTATCTATGTACTATTAACTTTCTATTACGAGTTTATATATATTTTTAACAACTTTATTTTGAATATTAATTATTTACTACAACAATATTTTAAATTTTGAACTGTAAAATTATATTGTTTTAATTATATTTATTATTTTATATATTACTATATAAAGTTTTAAATTATGTTAAATATATAATACGTTTTTACTTTTTTATATGCAGATTACGTTAATTAGTAATTCAATAGTTTGACGATTGACCTGGTACTCAGAATGGGTTAGTGATAGGCTTGTATTTCATCACTTGTAGGAAGGTTTAGAAAATGTATTCAAATTCAATCTACAAATAATATAACGAGCCAATTTTAATTCTTTGCAATTGTTAAGTTTATATATATATATATATATATATATATATATATATATATATATATATATATATATATATATATATATATATATATATATATATATAT
>Ga0099825_1006133_pt1 | contig 15160 bp, 5 predicted proteins | sample SiratroredBW_FD_76838 | JGI IMG/M metagenome (GOLD analysis project Ga0099825, IMG submission 76838) | Root nodule microbial communities of legume samples collected from California, USA - Siratro red BW | ecosystem: Host-associated > Plants > Roots > Nodule | place: USA: California | collected... | reverse complement strand
TATATATATTTTTATATATATATAATATATATATATATATATATATATATATATATATATATATATATATATATATATATATATATATATTGTTATTATATAATATTTTATCAAAGAAAACGGTTGTCCAGTGTAAGTATTTTATGAAAAGTGGCGTTAAAATATTTTTATTCCAAAAAGAAAGCCTCGGTGTATTTTGGGTCCTCCCTCCGGTTATTTAACCCACAATTAAAAAGGATAAAAAAAGGAAAGGAACAGAGACATTTTATCAAGTAAAAATCCTTTTTATTGGGGTGTAGTGAATTTATATGTATTTAATGATTTCTGATGGAGAATTTTAGTGAAATTCAATAAAAATGTGCAGTTTAATCAAATACTTCAATAAAAATGTCAACTATTTAAGTAAATGTGTAGTATATATTATTTTTATATATAAAGTAATTAAAGATTACGTGAAAAGTAATATCTATTGACAAAAAAAAAAGCTAGTTAATGTTAAACTTTAAGAATGATAACTACATTAAAAAAAACTTCCAAACAAAATATGATCTTTTTTATAAAAAAAATAATGTGATTTAATTGACAGTATATGCGAATTTCTGAAAATAGATTTGAGTTAAATTTTCCTAAAACAAATACTTAAAAGGAGACAATAAACATTAAATGTGATTGATTTTCAGACTAAAAACTAGTTCAAATAATTTGAAGAATAGGTAGAACTAAAGAACTTTGTCATACAGTAGAACAACTGTGTTTGTTCTAACGCAGTCTTTATTTTAAAATAAGAATTGATTCTTCTGCAGATACGCTCTATGTAAAATTCATTGGTTAACTAAGACACGTTTTTTAAGAATTAACAACTAATTATATTAATTATAATAAACTTTTAAACAAAATCTAATATTTTAGTCACTTCTTTCTTCTCTCTCTCGATTTTGCCGATGTCATTTTACAGTTCATGCAGTTTTTATTCAGGTGGATTTCAGGTTGATGAATCACATTAAATTATCTGAGTTTACTGACATTATTAGTCCTTAAATTAATTCTAATCAAATTAATTCAAAGGTTAAAGATTAGAATTAATTAAATTTCTTAATTGGCAAAACAAATAAAATGACCTTATTATCCTTGTCTCCTTCTTCCTCTCCCACTCTCACCGCCAAGAACACTTTTTGGCGGAAACTGGAAAATGGTTTAAAGGAAAAAAAAAAAAAAAATTGCATACCAAAATTCCACTTCAACTTCAACATCTCAAACATGCAAAAATATGAAATCCCTTCAACCAAATTTAACAGTACATATATGCAATATGAATATCCATAGAAGATTTTTCACTCTTGTTTGCTTAATCTAGTGTCTCTGACAGCCTCTTTCTCAGTTCATGTCATGGAGGCTCCGACATCTTGAACTCTTTCCGTCGACGAATGTCTGTCGTTTTATCTTCTGTCTGTTTATTTTTCATTCGTGAAAGGCTTCGAATATGTGTATCCGTTCATTTCCTTGCAAGGTTTGAGTTTGATAGTGTAGTGATGTGAGAAATCTGTGAAGAAACATGAACAGAGAAAATGGCAGTGATGAAAGTCATTATATTGTGAAGGGACTAATTACAGCTCCGGAAAGTACCTTTGGGGGAGTCAAATGGTGGTCGATGGCAAGTTAAGAGAGAGAGAAAGAAGAAGAAAATTGCTGTAACAAGAAAGAGCTTAAACAAAATGGTAAAACCCTAGATTAGTTCATAAACAAAAAAGAAAATTGAGATTTTCATGGTCCACAATGAAAATGTTACTTCATAAATGTTATCCATAACTCAAAGATGATGGAACATCATAGACACACGAATATTGCAGAGCTTTTAAAAAGTATTTTTTTATGTGTAAATATGCATATAATATTGACACAAAAAGAAAACTAAATTTTGCTTACGTACCAATGACACATAACTGCTGCACATGATACATTTCAGGAATCATTTTGGGAGACTCAAAATGTACAAAAGAAGCAGAGATATAATTGTTTGGTCCACTTTGGATGGCCCCACGTACAAAAGGTTCAGCATGTGCATGCAATTAAGCATTTTACTTGCACATGGACATGGACAGTGCACAGATAAATGTGCCTTTCTAACATATATTTCACTTTCATATGGTGACATACATTGTCACCTTACTAAACTCTAAACTATCACTGTTCAGAGCTTATAAAAATTTTCAATAAATGTGAAACAGTGTAGTGTAGTAAAGCGAAAGGAATGGTAAAAAAATGAAGTGGAAACACAAATAAACAAATAAATGTTTGTTTTGATAAAAGTTTGTTCGCTCTCAGTCACATCACCTTCATCAATATGTGGTTGTTTTTGGTGCCATGGTCAAAGAAAATGACAATAATGTATGGTATGAATGGACTACCTGTTCAAAATTTCAATTCTCTTTTTCTTGGCCTGGCTGTACGCTGACATATTATCTTGATCTCCACGCCATGCACAACCTCTCTGTCAAACAATATACTTGTTTCACTGCAGAAAAGCAATTTATTGTAAACAAAGAAAGGAAGAAGAAATATCAAATCTTATATTAAGATTAATAAAGCATAAAGAACTAATCGTATATATAAACATTCATATTTATACCATAAACACCTTTGTGTTCTCTCTCTATCTTTCTTTTTCTGCAACCATCTTTCTATTTTTGTTCTGTATCTGTCAAATAGCTTTCAAGTGTCCATAGTTTATACTCCAACACAAAGCTTTACACCGTTTCTCTCTGGGAACATATCTTTCTCCCAACTCAATAAACAAAAAGCAAAAAAGCTGGTGAGTTCAACTTCAAAGGAAACAAAAACATGACCAAAAGAAAGAGACATTTAACATATTCAAACTTTCACAAGCACAACCTTGGTTACTCACCACAAAATATACACACTCCATGGAAGTGAAGGGGTTTGTGTTGGTCCTAGCTGGCACTTACATGAGAAGAAAAGAGCCAAACGTAGCCAAGAACCACTTGCCGGCAAAGTCACCGTTGAGAGCTTGCAGCATAACGCCGGCAAGTCATCCTTGGCTGCATCACTCTCTTTGCCTCTTCATGTAAGTTGCTCTTAGGAAGAGACTCACACAAGGGCTACATGCTTTGTTGCATCATCTATGTCCATATTTATACTAAGGAGGTGCTAGGTATGGTAATTTCATAGCATTAATAATATTATAAATTAAAGATTTTATATAATATAAGCATATATATTTTGTGTGGGGCATTCACCAAATGCCAAAAGTGGGAAGTGGCTTTAGATAGCAACCGAAAGCCACACTGAGAAAGTCACACCGCCGGACTGCCACATTGCCAAACTCATCCCAAAGATCTTACTTGATAGGGCATGCCACAGAGGGGACCAATGCATGAAGTTTTAGGCCCACTTTCTTTTTTTCTCTTTTTATGTGTCTAGGGTGGTCATGGAGGAGAGTATGGGAAAGTACAAAGTTAAATTGTTTTCTTTTATTTTTACTTTCATGTGTTTTTAATTTTTCTTGTTAAATAAATATGTCTTACTTTTGGTTTATGTAACTCTTTCTATTTCTCTAAAAATGTAAAACATTTTAGTTCTAATAAAAGAAATTAATTTTATTTTAGTCTTATGGAATGTCATTTTTGTTTTCTGCTCCATATAATCTATAAATAATGTTTTCTTCTAAAATTGAATATTGGGTGGATGGGTTGGTGGTTTCAAAAAAATTAAGTGAGCAATGTACCACAAACATTAATTGTATTAAATATACGAATAGTCAATGAAAATAATAAATACTACAAATAAATTTTCAATTCTTTAGAGATCAAAATATATGAGAAATAAAATTAAAATGTATTGATCTTGCAGGACTGAAAAATATTTGCTTTTTTACTTTCTGTAACACTTTTCTGTGAGTAAAAGACAAGAAGAAAATAAAAAGGTTGTTATGACGAATAGAAATAAAAAGATATATATTATTTTCTAATATAAAGGAGATAGTTAACAATGTCTTAACACTATTAATTAATCATTTCTTAGAGAGAGTACATAGGAAGAATGTTATAAGATTTAAATAACTCAGATTGCCTACATATATGCAACTTTTAGTATCTCCATGTGAAGAGAACGGTCTGAATTTAATTCTTCATAAAAAAAAATTATGTGAAAATATTGAGCAAAGGATATGAATGACAACACAAAATGGTTGGGAATCTAAATTGAGAGGTCAGAGGAAAAACAGTGATGCTTGTTTTGAAATGGGGAAACTTCAATTATTTTCACAAAATGTTGATGCCACGTATGATATCATTTTTCAAAAATAAATTGTAAATAAATTATAAAAAGAATATAGTATTTCATTTTTTTTCTTGTTTTGAAGATTCTGATCACGACTTTAATCTCAATAATATTAAAACATCACCCTATTAATTATTTTATGAAAGACTAGCAAATCTTAAGTCCCAAATTAAGCATGCATGATGTTTATTATTTATATATGCAACACAGGTTTAGATTTTGTATAATGTGTTAAAAATTCATCATCGAAATTATCTAAGTAGAGACAAACTAGAAAAGGAAACTATGGGCGAAATTTACTAATTCAGAAAGAAAAAAACAAATTGATGTTTTGGACTAATATTGTAGGGACAAAAATTTGTTTAACTTTAATCAGAGGGCACTTTTTCTGGGACCAACTGCCGCTGTATACTCTATCTCAGTTCTCTCCAAGTGTAAGTTGGACACCATTAATTTGCAGGAGAGTATTGAATTCTGTTCTTGAATTTAGCGAAACGATAATTCAAATTCTGAAAAAAATTTATGCCAAAGATGAATGAATTTCTGCACTTTTATATATATAATATGATAAATTTTAGATAATATGCTTCAAAAACACGTATGAAAAATAAAATAAGGTTATCTAGCAAATTAAAATTAACTTATATATAAGTTGTTAATTTTGTTAATTTTTGATTTATTAATATATAAACTACGTTTATATTATAAAAAAAAGTTTAATTATTTTGATTTCATCTTCTATTAGTGATGCTTAGGTCTTTGGTTGCATCTGCAGATGAGCTGTATATGAAAGAGTCTTTGGTTCAAGTGAGACATGTTTCTTTGATGAAAAAGTTGGTCTGAGTCTCACATGTTCTTGTATTCACTTTTGTATGTGTTGAATTCGAGAAAAAGGAGGTGAAGATTATATGAGAGACACTGTTTATGTCTCATGAAACTTACAAGATAATTGATGAACCAAACTCATATAAGACAAAGACATTTTTGTAAATGAGAAAAAAAAATAACACTAAATTTATTTCTAATCATTCAAATTAATCATATATAATGTGATAAATTATATATATATATATATATGTTAATTTTTAAAAACCTTTTTTGGTTTTTATATATAAATTAATTTTTAAGTTACAAAAAATAATTTATTTGTTTTATTTCTTAAAAGAAGACGGATTTTGAACATGATACTAGTATTTAGTTCAGCTAATGAGTGTTTCTTTGTCGTTTGAGTCTCACACTTCATATACCGAATGAAGGTGAAGATAAGTGCAATATAAACAGTTTATAAAAGAGTTGAGGTATCCATAAACCAAAATCATCTAAGAAAATACATTTTTATAAATATTAAAAGACATGGAACTCATTTTTACTTATACAAATCAATCATATCAATTACAAAAATTTTATTCGTTTTTTATTTATTTTTACTCTCTTTTACCAAATTCAAAAATTCTCATCACACTCTTTCCCCTGTTTTTTCTTTCTTTTCTTTTCCGTTTCTACTCTTTTACTTTCCTTCCTCTAAGTAAGCGTTTCTAACTTTTTATTCCCATCCTTCATATTTTATCTCAAAACATGATTTTTCTGATTTAAGTTGTACATCACTTCTGTCCTTTTAGTTTAAATTATGCATGTTTTGGTGTGCCGATTTTAAGAAGATAATAAAGCATTTTCTAAAAAAAATTAAAAATGCATTTAGTTTCTTTATATATATGTGATGACCTATAGTTGACATGTCAGTTGGACACCATTTGCAAGATAGTATTGAATTTTGCTATTTAATAAGACCCTCGAATTTAGCAAACGATCATCGAATTTGTGAATAAAATTTATAGAACAGAAGAATCACTTTCTGCACTTATTTAAGCGAAAGTGTTACTACTTTTTAAGAGACAATTAAGTTATATAATTCTTTTTTAAAATTACTCTTAACTCCATTTGAAAATAACTAAACTCACATTTCGTTTTTTTAAGATTTAAAATAGCATCGCCTACTAATTAATCAAATGCTTTACTATTTTAGTATTTTCATTACTTTATAAGATGAAACAATGTTTTGAATCATTATTATTGACTTTAAAACTGTACTAAAAATATTATTAATAATAAAGTGAAAAAAACAGTGATATTCTAATGTTTGTAGCTTTAACGTGGTCTAACAATTGTCAGCGACAGGTTTTTGCGGCAAATCCTATTGCCCTAATTAATTTCCATGGAGCTCTAACTTTATTGTTAATAATCTACTTTTGTAATAAAGTTTCCAAATACCATAACATTTTATATAATAAATTTTATAAATTATTTTATTGAAAGACACTGAAATGTTCAAACTGTCTTGAATGATATTTCCCTAAAACTCTTATTTCACTATAGTAATTTCAACAAAAACATTTGTTTTGTCCCAACATTTATTTTGTCATTTTAACACTATTTTTATACTAGGCAGCTTAAATGAAAAAAAAAGTATATTAAATATGAAAGTACTTAAAAAATAAGAAGATATTAATTAGAGGTAATAAAACGGACCATACTTAACAAATTCACCACTAATTATAAGTAAAATAGAATAGGATATTAGCTCACCAACTACTCGTTTTTTATCTTATTATATTTATAAAATATTAAAATTGATATATTAAGATTTAAAATACTACACAATTATAATTTTAGGTTGTGTTGTTTGAAAAATATACCTTATAGATCATAATTGAGCGATTTAAATATAAAAATAATAATCACATCACTTATTTAACTAGAAGTACTAATTAACATATTACATATATAATTATAATTATAAGAGTTTATATATGCATATATTAAAATTAATACATCAATAATTAGTTAGACAAGTCAGAACTTTTAATGAGGTTGTACTTATAAAAATAGAGTTGGTTTTAATGAGGTTGATTGACTTATTTTATCACTAAAAATTCAAGATGATAATTTAAAATGGGAATATTTATATGTATCACCATACACAACAAAGATAAAGAGACCCACCAATTATGTACTCAATTTTCATACTCTTAACAATGTTAAACATCTTACCTTCTCATTCCATCCATATATCATATCAATAACTCTTGCCATAATTATTGTAAAAATTATAAATTTATTACACATAAATATATATAAAATTTGTGATTCAACAATAATATAAACTTATTATAACCTTTTTCTTCAGTTTAAGGAATGTAACAAAAATATACACACAAGTCCCTCAAAAAGTAATTAGAAAAACAACTTTGAATGAAAAGTAGAAGATTTAACATCACCTCAAAAATCAATTCTTTCAAAAGTTTTGTTGTCTAGTGATTGCGGTGGCATGAGGTGACGATCCTTTTGACCTTTTCTGCATGCTTAGGATGGAACTATGATCCATTGCACAAGACTGCACAAGATTTGAAAGAGCAACCTAGAAAGTGGAAAACAAGAATACCCGGGTTTAAATTTTACACGTCACCACAACAACATCGATCAATAAACACTTGCAATTAACGTGGTTCGACATGGACATGAAAATCTAGATTTGAGAGCAAAATCACCAAGGAATGGCTAAGATAGATGCATGGAACATTATAGTACACGTGCCTAGGTTTTGAAACTTGACATGATGGGTATCGATCATGAATAAGAAAAAAGTGAATCCATGATGGAGTGTTGTGGGGCTTGTGTCCCCTTTTTTGGCCTTATGGTTCCTTGTTTGCTTTATGATAAATTGCTTTCATGCTTTTGATAGTGCTTGGAAAAGCCTGAGATGGCATACCATACCACACCCAACATTAACATAGGACCATAAGTCACATGATACTTTTCGCCCCTAGAAAATGTGTTAGCCCATATGTTTTGTTGCTTTTCCACGACCTGTTTGAGTAAAGTTTTTAAGATTTTATTTTAGGGTATCATAGAAACAAAATGTATTTTAAAGAAAATTCACTTTTACAGTTTTTTTTTTTCTCTAAAAATATTTGTTGGAAAACTTCTCTAAGCATGTTCTTACATTTCTTTCTCACGATGATTTTCTTTCCACAAGTATTCAGAAAATATTTAGTTTGAAATGACATCAAATATTTATTTTTCAAAAAATGAACTTTAGTTTATCATGATGTGGGAAAATAATCTTTTATACTAAACTCTTCTTGTAGTTTATACAAATTGTAGTTAAATTAACAATACCAATGATTTTTTATGATTGTTTCAACATAAAGGTTATATTTCTAATATTCAAGTTAATTCCTTTATCCTGTAAACATAATGTAAAATAAAATCCCATTTATGATTTGAGAAAGTGAATCTAGAAAGTAGTTCACTCATTTTATGAGTATTGTACAAAGATCCATTTATACAGAACAAAAGTTAACAGATAAGTGAAAGAGACTCACGGTTTTGTAAAATTAATCTTCTAATTAATTTTTTATACCAAAAATGATACAGCGTAGTAAAATAGTTTAAAAAATTTATTAGGTATATAAATAAAGAATTTTCACGAACATTGTTTCAAAAATTTAAAACTGTGTCTCTTAAATGTATCATCTATTTAAAAAAATGAAGAATGCAATACTTTTCTTAACTTAATAAAAAAAGTTTCACTATTTTTTATTTCTTTCATTATCAAGGAATATCAACCCGTGGAATATGGGATTAATCTTCTTCAATGATTTGACAAACATCAAAGAGGTGGACATCTCTCCTTTTAACTTTAAGTTTTATGAATTCTGAAGTGTTTTTTTTATTTTTTTTCATCTTACGGTTTTTTTTTTTTATTTTGGTGTATTTTTCAATTTTAATTCTCAAAATGGGTAAAAAAAATAATTTACCAAAATAGATAAATTCTGCCATCTAGAAAGACATAATTTTAAACTAATCAAAATAAAAGTGACATGCTGGCTATTTCAATTAAAAAAAATTTTCTCTCTTTAATCATTTTTTAATTATTTGATACTATAATCTTAAATTTAACAATTAACAAAATAAATAATAATAATAATTATTATTATATAATAATAATTAACAAAACTATAACATGAATATTAAGAGATACAAATTTATTTTAAATTAAAATAAAATAACATAATGATAATAATAATAATAATAATAATAATAATAATAATTTTAATTTTAATTAAATTCATATGAATTTAATTTAAATAATAATAATAACAAGAATAATTTCATACAAATTTAATTTAAAAAATAATTATTATTATTAAATTCACTTATTATTAATTATTATTATTATTTTATTTTATTTTAATTTAAAAATAATTATTATTATTATTAAATTCATATGAATTATTCTTATTATTATTATCATTATGTTATTTTGTTTTAATTTAAAACAAATTTGTATGTCTTAATGTTTTATTACAGTTTTGTTAATTATTATTATTAATTTTTTTGTTAATTGTTAAAGTAACAAAAATAGTGCTAAATAATTAAAAATTTATTTGTTAATTATTATTATATAATGATTATTATTTTTTTATTAATTGGTAAACCTAACAATCATAATATCAAATAATTAAAAAATGATTGTAGAGAGAAATGATTTTAATTAATGTCATTAATTGAAATTGTTAACATGTCACTTTTATTTTGACCGGTTTGAAATTATACCTATCTAACTGGCAGAATTTGTCCATTTTGATATATAAATTTTTTTCTACCTATTTTAGAAATTAAAATTGAAAACTACACCAAAATAGAGAAAAAGCCTTCATTTTACATTACAATAAATAATATTTATAAATTAATTAAATTTTATTGAAAAGTTAAAGTATAATTGAAAAAAAAAAAAACACAATCGATATACTTTTAACTTTAAAAATAGCAGTCAAACAAAAAACAAAAACTTATACCTACATGTAAAATATAATAGATGATGTACTAGACTTCTCTCTTACACCCTCTGTCCACAATAATTATAATTTAAAGTTCTTTCACATAAAACAACCATAAATATATCATTCATTTAAAAAAAATTTAGCATCTCATTGTATCATTAAATGAAAATTTTAACTAGAACATGGAAATTAATTCATGCAATCACAAATTAGAAAGAAAGAAAAAATTATTGAGAAGTGAGCATTAGTCACTTTGAATTTTCTTCAAAAGTTAACACTGTAATGAATTGACATCATACTTCATGGTTATAAGAATATAGTTGCTTTTAAAATCCAAGTTAACATTTATAATATTTTTCCCATATACATTATTTGTGTAATTAAAATATTACATTTTGTAAATTTTTACATCAAATGTAGAGTATTTTAGTTTACAAATATAATAATTAATGTTTTGTTATGTGTCCTGAACTAAATATTGAAATGGAAACTTTTTCTCTTCCTTTTTTTTATATTTTTTTAAGATTATTTTACGTGTACATGAAATATAACAAAAAAAATTGTTTGTAATAAGTATAAGATTCTTTGTTTTACCTGATTTTTTTTCTTTTCATTAATATAATAAATCCACACATAAATGGATTAGAAAATATCATAAAATTATTGGAATCATAAATAGACAAAAGAATATTTTCAAATTAAAGATAGATAAAAAAGAAAAAAATATATTTACTCCTATTCTTTGCCTTAGAGTGATTATAGTTTTAAGGTTTTTTGCTTGAAAAAAATTAAAGAAAAAAAAACAATCAATTTAATTTATCTTTAATTTATTATAACCAATCTTTCAATCTAAATCCTATAAATATACAAAAGAATAACACATCAAATATTTTGAGCATATCTGAAGTAAGTGTGTAATAAAGGACATTGAAAACATTCTGAGTTAATAGAATCTAATCTAAATCTAAATGTGTAGTAAAAGACATGAAAAAATAATTATTCTGAACTTATCTATAATAAATGTATGATAAAAAAAAGACATGAAAAAACATTCTGAGCATATGTGTAATTAGAAGACATATAAAATTTTGCGCTTGCTTGTGATAGTTTGTATCAGAACCGAGACACTCTCTGAAATATTGATTGAAAAATCTAACATATATGCTTATGCTTTTTACACTGTGCATTCTCTGCTTTCGGTGATTTTTGTTCCATTTGGAAAATGTAACCGACGAAAGGCGATTGGCAAACCTAATTTTGATTGGGTGCTTGTTCGGTTCACCACGTGGTTAGGCACATACAGCTATGAAATGAAGGTCATGATTTTCAACTCATTTTATAGGACTTTTTACAACTTATAATTATATAATAATAATATTTGTTTTTTCCATCGTTTCAACAAAAATCATGATTTGACATTTAACAGCACCGATACTTTATAATTGTTATATACCTCTTATTATTAAACCTATTAACCTGCACAAATTGTTATTCATTATTTTGTTCTAGTTAGAAATAGAATGCTAACAATCAAAAACTAAATTTATATGAATATATATATATTTTTTTAAAAAATAATAATTAGTTTAGAGTTAGAACACCACAGTGATTATGTGTTAGGCATGAGAGTAAAACAATGCATAAACTCTTTAAAATAAGAAACAAATAAATAAAATTAAAAATTAAAAAATACTACTTAAATAAAATTATCATATTTTCTAAAACAGAAGTAGAAAATAATAAGAAATATTTTTAAAAATATCATTACTTAGAAATTTTCAAATTTTCTCTCTCTTAATTTATTTTTTATTACATAAAAAATAATATGTAAAAAGATATATTAAAATGATTTTTGGAGAAATAATTTAACTCCTATAAAAAGAAGTTCAAGAAATGAAACTCACCCCATGTGGAACTTCAATCCAACATAAGTGTAAATTCAGTTTCTTCTTTAAAAAATGTATAATTTACCATTTAAGAAATACCTGGATCAAGTGCACAACACGACCTAACTCTAGTCCAAACATTAAAGGTTATAAATATAATTTTGAAAAAAAAAATGTTGTAAACTCAAATTTGATAAAGTAATTAGAAAAAAATATATTTATATTTTTTTACAACTACCAAAACCAAATTAAAAGTGCATCCAAATGATTGTTATTAACTTTTCCATAAAAGAGGTTTTTATTAACTTCTATACATAAGTAAAATGGTTTTAATTAATTTTTTACAGAATCAAATTAAAAATATATCTAAATTAATTTCAATTAATTTTTGTATAACTAAATTAACGATACATGTGCATGGGCCATTTGCGTATTCCTTTCTATAGGTGACAAACCAAAGGCCCATAGAAGATGGATCCAATTATTACGGTATTTCTTTTTGCACCTCATACTTTCCTTTTGCACCACATAAATGTTAAAATGTATATTTTTCCATAGTTATAGTAAGACCTGAATGGAAAGTGTTCCTCCATCTATCAGAGAAGATTAATCAACAATTTGGAGAGTTTGCTTCCAGACATAAACACAACTTTTAATACTAAATGGTGAATTGCACAATTTGCCAGTTATTTTTGAATTACACTATTTGAAATTTATCTTGAAAGTTTATTTCATATTACATAATTTAAAAGTACTTTTTACTAAAGAAATTTGATTTATGAAATCCCCATATATTTATATTTTCAATTCCAATTATATGCCCAAACCGCGGAATATTAAACTTATGAAATTATTCAAATTTTAAAAAAATAAGTGGACAAAGTTTGGTATTCACAATTACTAAGTAATTAATTAAATAAAAAGTAATATACTAGAAGTAACTCTACTTGTAAATTCGATATGTATATATATTTTAACAAGTGAATCGCCATACAATATCAACAATTGTATATGCAAATGCATAATAGTTTTATCTATTATTATATGGGGAAACTATTAGTATTGTTCGGACACTTATAGTAATTTTATTTTTTCTAAATATTACTAGTATTATCAGTTATAAAAAAAATGCCATGATTTGCCCGTAATTAACATAAATTTATTTAACAAAAAAACACGGTTCGAGTTGCAATTTGCTAACCATTGATTCTCGTCTTTGTACATTATAACATGTGGGGATCTTTAGTATACAAATTGATATATATTGGATTGAGCATTTAATACTATGTTACTTATAATTTGATACATCTAAGCTCTTTCATCAACAATTGCATACCAGTAATTTACGAGAATTTAACTCTCATTTTACTTTAGATAAATTAGACCATGCTGAAAAAAAGATTGTTATATATATATGCTTCATCTTTTAACTCACAATTTGAACAGGCTGGTAGCCTTTGTGGATGGACTCTTTCACTGCATCCAACACAAGTTGAGTCTTTCTGCTCAAAATTGGCCAAGTCTTCTCAGGCTTCATTCCACTTCCCTTAACCTTTTGAACCAAATCAGCAAACTCCTTAACCATCCAAACTTCTTGAGAAAACTCTGTCTCCACAACATGCTCATTCGGCTTAGGGCACCACATTCCGGGTTCAATCTTCCCATAATCCAACTCTGAGGCCTCCAAGAAGGTGGCAAACCCTAAGTTCTCTTCAAATGGAAGGGCGAAATCGTGGAGACGAAGACACCCTTTTGTTCCCAAAACTGTGACATCAAAGGTTGCGTAGGATAAGAAGGAACAGTGAAAGGTGGCAGATCTTCCATCTTCCCAATGCATGGAAGAGCTGCAAGAGATTATGACACCTTCTTCGTTGAGAATGGCTCCTGGGAATGCAAGCACTGATTTTGGAAGCTCGTAGTCCACGGCCCATAAGATAGCTCTGATGCAGTACCAACCAGTGTCTCCTAAGGCACCAAGACCATCTAAATCTGCCTTCACGCGAATGCTGCTCTTCAGAAATTCAGGACCAGGGTTGTATGTGAGACAAGTGTGTATCTGATCAACGACACCACATGCAAAACACAACGTAAGGTCAAATATTAAGTACCAAGAACAAATAATCAATGGCTTTCTCAAGACTGCGCAAACATGTCTTGGGCCACACATAACGGCCCAATACGATGTTAAAAATTAGACTGAGTTCTTCCTGCACCCTCATACATTCTTCCTGCACCCTCATACATTGTTCCTGCACCCTAATAAAAAATTTTAATACCATAATTGTCCTTATATGAGAACCGGATGGGGTGCCATCCGGTTCTCATTTCCAAATCAAAATGATAACCGGATGAAACTCATCCGGTTCTCATAGTCTAAATCGAAAAATTAATCCGTTTTTGATTTGGACTATGAGAACCGGATGAGTTTCATCCGATTATCATTTTGATTTGGAAATGAGAACTGGATGACACCCCATCCGATTGACATTTGAAAAAAAATTAACAACCGGATGAGGATGTCATCCGATTCTCATATAAGGACAATTGTGATATTAAAATTTTTTATTAGAGTGCAAGAAGAACTATTAGGGTGCAGGAAGAACTCGTCTAAAAATTATAAAAGTGAGACGAGAGCTTCTTCTTACACCTCTAAATTTTTTTGAATTTTCAAAACTACCGTTATTTAAATGACTGAAACACCCTTCTGGAAATGAATGAAAAACTGGGTTATGAGCTGTGAAAATGATGATGCATGGTGTACGTTGAAGTGGGTGGTGAAGCTTGTAGTATTGTCGTTTAGGGTGGGGCTGGAATTTGTGGCTGCGGGAAAGCAAGGAACCTATATAGGTGTGGTGTGAGGGAAGTCATTCACTATGGTTAGTACAAGCGACTGAGAGGATCGGATCTATTCATTTATTGAGTTAAGCACAGGGTGTGTGGGAGCTTTGTTTAAGAGTGTTTTATATTGTGGTTTTTTACAACCTTTTGGTTTTCTGGGCTGGCTTTAGATTCCTTTTTGTTAGGTGCCTCTTTCTATTTTAGTTTTTTTAGTAACATTAGTTTGTTTTTTTTTTTTTTTTTTTTTTTTTTTTTTTTTTTTTTTTTTTTTTTTTTTTTTTGTTTGATTTTTTTTTT
>Ga0099825_1006131_pt1 | contig 15162 bp, 11 predicted proteins | sample SiratroredBW_FD_76838 | JGI IMG/M metagenome (GOLD analysis project Ga0099825, IMG submission 76838) | Root nodule microbial communities of legume samples collected from California, USA - Siratro red BW | ecosystem: Host-associated > Plants > Roots > Nodule | place: USA: California | collected... | reverse complement strand
CTAAGGACCAAGACCTAATCACCCAACCATCTTCATGTTGGCACAAAGTCTTCACTTGAACAATTCTGGTCCAGGTTGGTTCCAACAGATTCTTCATGAGGCAGTCTTCATCAGTTTCACATGCTCAGCCTTAGTGCTCACAATATTGACTTCATCAAATCACATGCTTAGCCTTAGTGCTAACAAGTATGAATATGATAAGGTGGATTTTAGTTATTAAGATTGGTGTGCAGATCCATTATTATGTATTAAAATGTCATCCTAAAGATTTAGGGGTGGTTTCAGCATACGGAGTCTGTAGTCAGTGTGTGCACCAATGTAATGATTTAACCACTAACTTAGGGGAAGGTTGTGGGTTGTTTATTTAGTTAATTTATCACATTCTGTTGCTGTGTTTGTGTTTTAAGCAGGAACTTTTAAGGGATGGAAACTATCTTGATCAGCTCTACAATCGTGTACGAGATGACTTATATTTTTGGGATGGTTCTTTGGAGGCCTATAATGCTGCTAATTTTGTATGATGCATAGTCTGAATTTTCACCTTGTAATTGCTTTCCTGTACCTAACGTTACAACGTACCTCTGGTCTGCTGAAGTAGTTGTTTTGGGTAGGTTATTTTGGTATGTTTTGTGGCAGCCAGGGTAGATGGTGTGTTTTTGTCTTTATTTTCAGAAACTTTGCTCTCCTTATATCTTCTTTTGAAAGTATAAGGTGATTTTGTAAATAGGTTGGGATAACGTCATTACTCCTATTAATTTTATTTTTTGTTGCCGATCAAAAAAAAATATATGAATAATATTATCCCCTATGAAGAACATATGATCTTTGTAAGGACATATAAAATTATTTCATGAACCATGTTGATTTTAGTGGTTCTGATGCCATACTGGATTATATGAATAAAGACAGAAACAATCACCTCCATGAGCATCTTCATTACTGTTCTAAACAGATTAAATTTATCTTTGAATGCCAGTAAGCTGATGGTATGCCAAGAATTCTTATGTCAGTATGTATAAATGTTGCATTTCTTTATCTTACTAGCCAGTTATTTCAAATGGGATCCGAAAAGGAAACTGAAGTATTCCTAAACTTATTTGCTTCCCATCTTAATTGGACAAATTTATAGAATTCTTTTGCAGCTATGATGAATGCACATGAACAATATATTAATACAAACTTGGCTTGCATAACAAGCGTTATTTTGAATTGCTTAAGAGTTTGGTGTGAGATTTCTTTGTTCATGTTAGGGTATAACAAAATTGTGGATAATCAAGTTTAGCCACGTTAGCATGTTCTTAAACATTTTGACAATGACCTTTATGTAAAAATAATGTTGAAGTTTGAAGAATGTAGAGTTGACCTAGATCATTTGCTTGAGATGGAGGAAAGAGATATCAGAGCATTCTTTTGATATGCACAAAGACGAAAGTGGGTCTAGCAGAACCTTGACTAGTTTCCATCATTTAAGTTGTTAGAAACTGAGTCAAATTTTGAGAATTGTGATGATTGAAGACATTTTCACTCAAGTAGAAATCAGATATAGATAACAACATAAGTCCTCTAGATGTTTATGGGTGAACATGTTTCTCAAAGTTACAACATTCATCGATATATGAAAAGCAAGCATGTCTAAGAAGTTAACTATAAAGTTTATAGGTCTCTATCAAGAATATGTTTTATTTCATATGAAGTTGTTTTGTCTCTTTCGTTAGTCAACATTCGCAATATCTATCTTTCATGTATATTGTAGCTAAGGAAATATATATTTACTTAATCCAATCACATTCTATAACCTGATTTGATACAGATGAAAGAAAATTTATCTTTTGTAGTAAAGCCAATTAGAATTTTAGATTCTCAAGTAAAACAACTTAGTGGAAGAAATGTCAATATGGTTGAAGTTTTGTGGGATATCACTCGAATCGTTTTGTGAAGTAGAAGAGAGGATAAGAGTACCTTATATTAATCCTTTTTCACTAAGCTAATTTTCAAGAATGAAAATTTTTGTTGTTAGGGATAATTGTAAGGCACCATAATTCCCTGCACCTTTATGCTTCTCTCTTCGTTTCTCAACTCTATTAACTTGTCTTTCAGATCTTCACTCTATACTTTGTTTTGAAATATTAAGTTTTGTAATTATGTATTTCATCGATCACTATTTTGACATGAACATGTTTTGAATTTTAATTTAATTTATTTTATTTTAAACTGTATTTTACAAACTAAATCATACTTTAAAATATTAAAAAAAATATTAAACTATAATTTGTGTTATTAGACCTTATTGTACACAACAAATCAGCATTTTAAAATATTAAACCAATAAACTGGTTACAAAATTTTGATACGAGGGCAAGACAATCTTATAAAAGAGTGCATCAACAAGCTGAGATAAAAGATATTAACCAGAACTTGCAACAACATAGAAGTTTCCTGAAGAAGTAGACACAAATTACAAACAAATCACCAATGCTAATATAAAAAATAAAGTACAAGATATTCAATTTCACAATATTCATCTGGATTCTCTTCTATTGTTTAGACAACAGTTATTAATTAGAAGTGAAATTAACTTTGAAAGTAACTACTTTACCCCATATGGGAACAGAACGCAGAAGCCACTGAAGATTTCCATTTGCGAAGCCATCTTGGAGGGGACTTTAATACTGAAAACAAATAGAACATATCAGAAGGTCTACAATAGCTTAAAGGACAACCTGGTTCAGCAATATAGCATATGCGGTTACAATAGCTTTTATTAGGAAACCTCTATTCCTTTTAACCAAAGTACTTATTAGATTTGTAGTTATCATAGTAAACATTCATGCATGCATAGTAAATTACTTCTTGCAAACTCATTCAAACGTTTGATCAGATCTAGTTTATTAGTTGAGAGAAACAGAAGAAAAAATCAAATTTTAAATTAAAACAAAAATACCATTGTTATGAAGCTAAAACAGTCACCACCATCGTTCAGCACCGTGCAGAGATGCATGTCTGTTTCATAGGAAGATTCTAGAAATAGGGAGAGTATGTGTTAAGGTTACGCAGTTTTGAGAATGTGTTGTTGTAAAAGGTAAAAGTGAATTTTGTAATTAAGTTTTTCATGTTTCTAAAGAGGTTAATGAAAAAGACACTTCATTTTCAAAGCTTCGGGTTCGTAGACAGAAGAAGTAACTGCATGCAAAATAATTGCTACCATATATGTATTAAATTATCCCACCTTCAATTAAGTCACAGGCTATATGAATGCAAACAAATCTAGAAGAAAAAGTTGTTAATGTCTCTTTCTTTGTAATATTAATCAATTTTCTTGATAAATAATAAAAAATTTATCTTTATAAATATTAACAAATTTTCTTGACAAATAATAGAAAAAATATTTTTGTTATATTAAAAAAATTTCTTGATAAATAATAAAAAATTTATTTTAATAAATATTAACAAACTTTCTTGACAAATAATAAAAAAATATTATAAATATTAACAAATATTTGTATTTTTTTAACAAATATTCAATTTGTTATCATAAAATTAAATATTTAAAAAAAAAATTGTTTGACTGAATTATTAAAATTAATCATACTATTGTTCCATCTCAAATTATAAATATCTTAACAACAAAATATATCCTTTTAATAAAATAATAAAAAATAAAATAGTCATTAACAAGCAATTAATTGAAAAACAAAAATTTGTACGCAATTAATTCGAAAAAACAAAACTTTGTACGCCTGTAAAAGAAAAAATAAATAATTTATACATAAATTTGAAAATAAAAATAAAAAAGACAATGTTAATATATTAAAAATTTATTTAGCACAAGAAACAAATTGTATAATGGAAAAAAGCAGCTGTCCTTTCCAATTTAATTCTCCTACACAATGCTTGGGCTTATATCTTTCCTCTGCGTTCTGGGACCTACACATTTTCTCCTGCACCTATATATATTCACCACATTGACCAATATACAACTAATAAATTCAAATGTCACATCTAATTAATAAATTATGAAAAAATACTTTCAAAGTAATTTTAATCTAAAAAAATAAATTTCCATAACAATTTTCACATTCACATAAAGTTCATCAACAAATTAATTCATGGATTAATTTTTTCACAATTTTAATATGCTATTTTTTCATTTTTTATATTTCATTTTAAATCAAATATATTAACAATTCAATTTATTGTGGTATAGTTTGCCTTCTGTATGATTTGGAATAATTATGATTAATTATCATACTATTCAAAGAGAAAGGACATGTTGAAGTAGAGTTTATCATAAGCATGTTCAAATATTTCTGATATTATTAAATTATTCCGAGTAAAGACTGTATGATTAATAAATGGTGTTATTCCTACTAGTTTTATTTTCTTGCAGTCAATAATTGTTTATTTTTATTTTAATAGGTGGATTACAATTTTTTATTAACATATTATGTATATATTAATATATTATTTTTTTTTTAAAATAATGTTCTCAAGCTTAGAAAAAATTAAATGTTTTTTTATTATTTTTTATTACATACGTTGGATATACATATATAAGTAAATGAGTTGGGTATTTCCAAAAATAAATAAATTCTAAGAACTCTTAGATCGTGACACTGTTATGTTAAAAATAAAAATAAAATATAAGAAAATATACAAAATTAAAACCAATAAAAATAAAATATGAATTTTTCTAAAATATCTCAACAAATACTACCAATTTTATCAGAGGAAATATACAATTGATTTAAAAGTATTTGACATTTAGATGAAAAAAAAATCCAATTTTAATTTTTCAAAAGTTTCCACCTACACGTGCTTTATGTATTGGTGATTTAGAGTGAGTGAAAAGGGTCTACTTAGTATATATATATATATATATATATATATATATATATATATATATTATAACATAGACTATATTATTGTTACAACGTTAAACGTGTCTTCTTGGATGATTTTTCTGAAACATAAATCAAAAAGGTAAGATTTGTACTTTTAGGAACAAATTGAATAAGGTTTGCATCACACATTCTTTGTCTTTCAAGATTTCAAATTTCAAAAATCTTATTTTTTGTGGTTTGGGGTATTAGGTGAGATCTGCAACATACATCCACCCGAATTTCAACATTTCAATTTTAAAAATTCAAAAAACAATTTTTGGTGCATTATGATGTTGTTTAAGATTTCAAAATGGACCTAAAGATGCATTTATACAAAATAAAGTATGACTACTCTGGGAAAATTTTAATATTTTGGGCAATGTTTTCAATTTTAAACATAATCATGACTTAAATTGGTCTAATTTGGGCAAAGCATTGAATACTATGAGGAGTTACCAAGATTTGCCTTTAGGATTCATGATTTACATAACTTTTTGTTTGTTATATTTCTTGATTGCATTAATATAGTGTTGTGTTTATTCATATATTTCTGTTGGTTAATTTGTTTTTATTTAATTTTTATACTTTTGATTTGAAACTGAAATAAACAAAGACATATTATGTTATTATTTTGTACTTCTACTCTTTCTCGATCTATTTTAAGCTTGATTATTGTAATTAAGAGGTGGGCATATTATTGGAGCACAAAGTTGGAAATCTCGATCCCTTTATATTGTAAATAAGCTTCCTCACGGGTTGGAAATACGTTGGTAAGCAATTAATGTAAACTTTGTTATCAGATCAAAGATTGTATTCGAAAATCCTATTAGGATTTGAAGCCAAAAGAGAACATGAAGCAAATCATTGAAAGCTTGTCCTTTCAAGTAGCAAAAGTTCCTCTCATTTTGCCCTAGCAATACCACACCTTGTACACAAAAACATGCCCTAAATGTGAAGGATCCCGAAGAAGATGAAGGGTTCAAAGTTTAACAGGGCGGGAAGGAACTCAAACTGTGAAACATCAGAACCTTCTTCTTCTCTCATTTCCCACATAACTATAGTGAAGGAGATATGTGGAAAATATTCCAGAGGTGGAAAAAAGTGGAAGAAGTGGTTATATCCAGAAAGTTAAATCATTGGGGGAATCGTTTTGGCTTTGTACGTTTTTGTGATGTTAAGAATGTATCTAGATTGGAGTCAGAACTTGATTCCATACACATTGGAATTATGAAGTTGTATGTGAATATTCTGAGGTATTGGAAAGTCGAAAGCTAAAAACCAGTTTCCAGTGTATCCCAGTCAACCAAGGTTCTAGAACATAAACCAAGGTTGTGAAGAAGTGGATAACGAAGGTGGGGAAACACTCTATGGCAAACGTCAGCAAGTTGGAGTGAAAAGGCCAAATTATTAATACTGCACCACTTAAACTACTGTGGCTTGAAGAAAGTTGGGTCGGGTTCACGGAGGAGTATTTGCCATTGGAGGTAGTTCGTGAAGAATTATTGCAGGAAGGTCTGGGTACTTTAAGGGCAAGATATCTAAGAGATAACCAAGTGCTTCTTACTGGTCAAGATGGGGTAAAGACATCTCTAATAGTTGAAGGAAACAGGAAAAGTTTAGGCAAGATCTTCAAAGCTATTGAACCATGGAATGGTGGTCGAGCGGTCGGGCACAAAGTCATTTGAATCCGATGACGAGGAGTCCCTTTGGCTCTGTGGACAGCGGGGTGTTTCAGGGAGATACTATCAGATGTGGGTACACTGGTGGAAGTGGACGAGGCCACCTTAAACTGGGAATGCGTTAAGTATGCAAGGTTGAAAGTTAGACTGGTCGTGGCATCCATGGTGAAATTCTTTAAAGAAATTCAGATCAACGATAAAGTGTACCAAGTATTAGTGGAAAAGGAGCATTCATATGAGGAATTTTTTAAACATTCAAGATGGTATAATGATGGTGCTGTAGACAATTCGCATTCGTCAATGGATACAAGGGTGGGGGAGACTATTCACTCTGGTGACATTGGGTGGGAGGAAAAGGAAGACGAAAGGTCCATGGAGGAAGAGAAGGAGGGATGCCGCAATCAACGTCTCTCTGACGGGTGGGACAAGCAGGTGGTTGAGGTGACTCAGTGCTAGACAAGCGTGCCAAGGATAATTAATGCAAGGGATTTCATAATAATTACAACTGATAGTGTAGTTAATAAGGGCACATTACACGAGATGGAACATTGGCGAGCCCAACAGGTGGAAGACTTTCATTCACCCTCTATCTGTAGTCAGTTGTGTACTGCAGATGTGAATTGGGCCAGCAAGACGGGCATTAGTGGAAAAACCAGGTGTGAGTATAGTGGAGGTGCAAATGTAGGGGCAAAAGTTGGGTTCTATAATGGGCCTCAAGCCCGAACCAATACCCCTGAAAACCCTAGCCCTCCCAATCCCTAGGTTGGAAGCCAACGCTCGCCACTGTTGGAGGGCGGCGCCGCCGCCATGGAACCAACCCATCCTAGGGAAGATGACGACGACATCGGTGCTGGCGACAAGGGTGGTGTGGGCGGTGTTGCATTTCCCACTAATGGTGGCACTGCTCGTGACGCTGCTGGAGCAGGTGTAGGTGGCGTTGGCGACGACAGTGGCTGTTCCGGAGGTGGTGTTCGAAGCAAAGCAGGTTCTGGTGGTGATGAAGGTGGCTGTTTCGAAGGTGTTGTGGGTGATGGAGGAGCTGGCGACGGTGGCACTGCCGACGATGGCGCTCGCGACGGCATGGGCGGCGGTGCTGGCGATGGCGCCGACGTTGGCAGTGGTGGTGCAGCCAAAGTGTCGTTGATGGAGGTTGATAATGATGAGGTTGTAGGGTGTTCATTAAGTGGTTCCACAGAAAAAAGCTCCTTTATTAAGTATGGAGTTCATTTGTAGATGGGCTCATTGATTTACGTGACCAAGGGAGTTTTAAAATTAATCTTGGAGAGACATCGGACAAAAGGATCAAGGGTTCGGATAAGGGTACTGAAGAGATGAGTCTTTGGGGGATTGCCAAAGAGATTGGTATAGTTTGTCAAGAAAGTGAACACAGTATTATCCAAAAGTTCTCAAAGATGGAAGAACGAGATAGTATAATGCTGTGTGAAGCGACATGTAAGGAGGGGTATCTGTTCTGATGAAGCTGATAAGTATTAATATAAGAGGTTTGGGTGGAGATATCAAGCGGAAGTATATTAGAGAGCTTTTATGTAAGGAAATGGCCGGTGTACTGTGTGTGCAGGAGACTAAGCTAGTTAGGTTGGATGACACTGTGTTACAATCTTTGGGAAAGTAATGATATCAGTTGTGTTCATAGAGGGTTTGACAGAGAAGGTAGGGACATTTTGACCATGTGGGATAACAAGGTGTTTAAGTGTGAGTCATCTGTGGAAGGAAAATGTTTTGTTCTCATCATGGGGGACTACTGTTGTGGAGGGTCAGGCACAGTTGTGACGGTTTTGATTATGAATATTTATGCTCCTTGCTCCAATAAGGATAAAGTCCTTCTATGGAAAGAAGTTGAGAACATGTTGGCAATTGGAAATTGCAGTGTTAGATACATAATCGGTGATTTGAACTCAGTCACGAAGGTGTTCGAAAGGAAGGGCATGAATTGTGGGGCAGCGAATAATTGTGATAATGCCAGGTTCAGCGAGTTTATTAACAGGTGCATGTTGAAGGATATTCCAGTTATGGGGAGGATATATACTTGGTACAGACCAAATGGTACAGCGAGAAGAAAATTAGATAGAGCTATTGTGTCTGATGAGTGGTTATTGCAGTGGCTAGGCTCTAAGCAATATGTACTTAGTAGACAGGTGTCTGATCATTGTGCCTTAGTGGTCAAAAATAGTATTGTCCACTGGGGCCCAAAACCTTTTCGGTCTTTTGCTGTGTGGAAGCAATATGATGGTGTTAAAGAGATCGTAAAAGAAGTTTGGGTTAACACCCCTGATCGGGGCAATGCATTGAAAGATGTCAAGAACAAATTCAAGAGATTGAAATGTGAGATCAAGCAATGGTACTCAGCTGTTAATACTAGGGCCAGGATGAGGAAGAAAGAGTTGGAGCCCAGATAGAGGAGCTCGATAAATGTGATAACGACGACGACTTGCTTAAAGAGGAGAGAATCTTGCGTGGCGACCTGTTAAGCCAATTGAGAAGATTAGAGGAGAAAGAAGAGGCTTTGCTCAAGCAAAAGTCAAGAGTGGAGTGGATTAAAAATGGGGATTCAAACTCCAAATTTTTTCATTCTAACATGAAATGGAGGAAGGGTAGGAATGATTTAGTGGGCATTCATATCAATGGAACTTGGTGCGATGATCCACACCGTGTCAAAAGCCAAGTTAAACAATTCTTTGAAAGAAGGTTCGAGGCCCCTTCGGAGTGTAAGCTCAAGATAGATGGAGTCAGTTTTAGGACTATTTCGGAGGGTCAGAATGCTTTGTTGAGTGGTATTTTTACCGAGGAAGAAGTGTTTAAAGCTATGAGTCAGTGTGGAAGCTCGAAGTGTCCTGGGCCTGACGGGTTCAACTTCTTCTTCATTAAGAGTAACTGTGAGATTATAGGTAAGGATGTTGTTAGAGCTATTCTCTTCTTCCAGAGCAGTGGGTATGTACCGAGAGGTTGTAATTCTTCTTTTATCACATTAGTTCCAAAGAAGGCTAACCCATCTGAGTTGAATGAGTTTAGGCCGATTTCTCTAGTCTGTTGTATTTATAAAATTCTCTCAAAGGTATTGGTGAACAGGTTGAGTAAGGTGCTACCTAGTGTTATTGATGTTAACCAATCTGCGTTCCTTGAGGGGAGGGGTTTGATGAACAACGTTCTGGTAGCAAATGAAACGGTGCATTTCTTGAAGAAGGAAAAGAAAAGTGGGGTGATGGTTAAAGTGGACTTTGAAAAAACCTATGACTCGATGAACAGGAAGTTCCTTTATTCCATGATGGGTAGACTTGGATTCAGTCCTTTATAGATTAAATGGATCAAAGCTTGTATAGAGTCAGCTTCAATCTCAGTTCTGGTGAATGGAAGCCCTATGGAGGAATTTAAGCCAAAGAGGGGTCTTACGCAAGGCGATCCGTTAGTGCATTTCCTCTTTCTTATAGTAGCCGAGGGCCTAACAGGGTTGATGATGAATGCTAGAAGTGCAGGTATATTTAAAGGCGTTTAGGTGGGCAGTCAGAGAGTGCAGGTTGACCTATTGCAATTCATAGATGATACGTTATTCTTTTCCAGTCCTACGTATCACAATATGCTGTTATTAAAGTTATGTTGAGATCCTTTGAGTTGGTGTCAGGACTGAGGGTCAACTTTCATAAGAGTACAGTTGGGCCCGTGGGCATTTCTGAGCTAGATCTATGTGTCTTCTCAAAATTTCATAATAGCATACATATGGGCCTACCTTTTAAGTACCTTGGTATGCCTATTGAAGGAAACCCCAGGAAAAGTGTGTTCTGGAATCCCGTCGTGGAAAAGATCAGGTCTAGATTATCGAGATGGAATGGGAGATTACTTTCAATGGCAGGTAGAATATGTCTGATTAATTCTGTTATCAGCGCTTTACCCTTGTTCTATTTCTCCTTTTTCAGAGCACCTGTGAGTGTTTGTAACCTGATTAGATGTATTCAGGCACAATTTTTATGGAGATGGGGCCATGATAGTAGGAAGATTGCTTGGGTGAAGTGGAAGTAGATATGTAGGCGAGTTGAATATGGTGGACTGGGTGGGACTACTAAGGAGGGCTTATGGTGGGAAATCCTACTAGCTAGGTACGACTATTGGCGGAATATGGGTGTATCTTCAGGTTCTAATAAGGATTATGTGTGGTGGAAGGATTTGATCAGGGTATGTGGTAATGTTATACAAGGGAATTGGTTTGAGAGTAAATTCCAGCGATGTGTCGGAGATGGTCGGTGTGTTAAATTTTAGAGTGATTGGTGGGTGGACGACAAAGCATTGAAAGACAAATTCCTAAGGTTGTACTCTATTTCTTTAAATAAAGAAAGCTTGGTAGGTGACGTTGTTGAGTGGGATGGTGGTAGGACCTCTCGTTGCACAACTTGGAACCTTAATTGGCGAAGAGAGAGGTTCAAATGGGAAAAACACCTTGAAGAACAAATGTTGACCTTGATCTCAAATGTAAAGTGGGATGTCAAGAGAGAAGATAGGCTGGTATGGGTGGGTGAGGTTACCTAGAAGTATACAGTCAGGTCTAGATATAACATCTTGATTGGAGAGAGCTCTATGCAGTCTTCAGTTTCTTTCAAGTTGTTGTGGAGTTTAAGTGCTGCCCCTTCAGCGATTTTGGGTGTATGGAGGATATTGTTGGACAGATTGTCAACTAGACTTAACTTAGCACGAAGGGGAGTTCAGTTGGTAAATCCGCTTTGTCTTCTGTGCCAGGATGGTGTTGAATCCACTGATCATTTGTTTAATACTTGTATTGTGGTACAACAAGTGTGGGACCAGTGCGACAGGTGGATTGGAAAGGTAGGTGTTAGACATCAGGCCACTCATGTCAATTTTCAGAGTTTTTGCTTATTGGGCCAAAAGCAGAGCGTTAATAGAGCCTGGAAAGGGTTGTGGATAGCCATTATATCGGAAGTATGGAGTCACAAAAATAAGGTGGTATTCAAGGGTGGGGTCGTGGATGCTAATAAAATCTTCAGTCTAGCTCAACTTAAGGGCTGACTGTGGGCTAAGTACAAGATGAAGAGAATCTCATTTTCTTATTCGGATTGGAACCTCTCTCCAGTACTGTACCTCTAACCATTGGCATAAAAACTCTTGAGGTATGGTTGGATGGCCCCCCTCCCTACTATGTACGTGGATCTATATTTGTATCTATTTTTTGTGTATTCATCTTCCTAGATACTAGTTCTGTTCTTTTTCAGGTGCCCCTAGGATCCTGGTTTTTGATCTGTCTAGTAGAGTGTCTTTTTGTATGGATTTATGTTTTGGTAGTTGTGACACTTATTCTTGGATAAGGTGTGTTGTACAACAGTTGGAACACCCCTTAAGTGTTCCTTTTATTTTATTCATTCTGTGCTGTTCAAAAAAAAATAAAGCAAATGAGTTTTTAATCAAATTAGAAATCGCAAGGAAAAAGTTGAAGAGTTATTGAATAAATTGATGGGTCAAACGAGCTTGAAATTGAACTGGCTATAACAATATCATACATTGATCTCTTGCAAAATAAGTTGAAGTTAGCTAAAGAGATGGAGAAAAGTGTTGAAGGAGATGAAAGTGTAAAGCATTTGGAAGAAAGTGTTAGAAAACTGGATCAATAAGAAGTCTAGGTTCATTTATTTGTAGCAAAGAAACCTTATGTATGTGTTTATGTTCTATTGGGCATAAATGGGGAGATAAGAAGTATAGATTGGTTTTTCTTTTACTTCATCAAATGATTCAAGAAGAAAACTGAGTATTATTTTGTAATAAATTGTAGGGCATACATTACCAAAGGTGTGAGTTAAGAGAGACTCATGCTCCTGTTGGTTATTACCATAGTCAATTTTTGGCTTGGTGTGTGAAATTTTAAGACATACTAGTTTTGGTAACAGAATAAATTAAATTTCTAGTGACTGACCAGACAATGGGTTTTTGATTGTGTAATGATGTTTGGAAATAATGTGTAGTGTTTATTTTTTCATGATCATATGTAAATAATGTGTAATGTTTATTTGTAAGTCTAACTAGTGTTTGTTGTTTTCTTGATGACAACAATGCTAAGATGAAAGCATAGGGCAAACCTCATGCAGCAGGAGCCGGTGACATTCTTGGCCACACAAAAATGAGCTTGCCTATGCCACCATCAATAACACTTGCAAATTGATTGGAGAGTCTTAAACATCATTTTACTGATATTTATTTATTTTAACCACTTTCCTAATAGTGATAAGAATAAAGATAAGTTTTGGATACTTTTTTTTATATTTAGGTTAATTGGTCTTTAATTGAAAATTTTATTCAATTTGAAGAAATTTTTAGAAATTTTCCAAACTTAAACATGTTCCGTATTTTGTCCATAACTTTTACTATATACCTCAAATTAACTTGATCTTTATGACATTTTATAGATAACTCGAAGAACTACACATTTTATTAGAGGGTCCAAGACTAATTATTCTTGAGATATTAATAAAAAGTTTAAATTTTTTAACAATGTGGTTATTCATGATTTTTTTAAATAAGGACTTTGTCCAATTTGTGCGCTTTTTCACTAACATTAAAAAAAGTAAGTTAAAATTTCAGGATTTTGTTTTCAATTAAATATATATTTTTGAATTTAATTACAAAAATAGGTTATGAGGTTCTTTTGTCAGAAGAGATGTATTTAGAAAAAAAAATTACAAAAGAGATACTTGAAGAGAGAAAAAAAAAACTTGTAAACCATAAAAAGGACTTCATTTCAAATAAAATTATTGGTGGAGTGATTTTTCCAAAAGAAAACTTATTTTTTTCTCCTAACGTTATTGTTCTAAGTAACCATAAAATAATTCTACAAAATCTTCCCACACACTGTAAACAAATTAAATTCCATAAATTTAATGAATAAGAACAAATTTCAGGACTTCAAATGAAGAAATTAATAATATTAATTATTTTTAAACTCTTCTAATCATATTGGAATTAAAGTTGAAAAAATTAAAGTATTCATGGTTTCCTATTTCTATAATAAGTTAAACCAATACATTTTCTTAAAGTAAAATAATGTATGAAAAATAGAATTCAATATGCACTTGACATATTAACTGAGACAAGAATGCTTGATAGTAAGTTTTGCATTACAATAATTCTTTTTTTTTCAAGCTGCAGAAAAATTACAGAAGCCATAATCCTACAGGAGACTCATTGGAAAACTCTTATATCTCACAATAAACGACCATATATAAGTTTTGTTATACATCAACTTAGTCAAATCCTACAAGAACCAACAATTCATCATCAACAAGTTGCTTGAAATGCTCTACACTACATCAAAGCTAATCGTACTAAGGGGTCATTCTTTGCAATAGATTCAAAAATACAAATCAAGGCCTTCAGTGACCCTGACTGTGCATCTTGTCAAACACAAGACGATCCACAACTGAATAGTGCATTTTCTTAAGATCATCTTTGATTTCGTGAAAAGAAAAAAAAACAAAACACTATATCTAGATTTTTTTTAAGCTTAGTATAAAGCTCTAGCTACTACTATTTGTGAACTACAATAGATTAAATATAATCTTTCAAGACGACATTCAAACAAATGCTACCTCAGTACTATGGTGAACCTGTTCTTCTGCCGCAAGGTAATTCTCAAAAAAAAAATGTGCTCAATTTTTTTAATGATGATATCATTATGACCTAGGTTTTAGCAAGTTTTCTAAAAGAAAACAACATGCAAATATCAAAATACAAGATAAAACTACTACTTTACATGAAGAAAGATGGTTTGTTTTTAGTCCTGCGAAGAAAGATGAGGTGGATAAGTATATTTGCTAAAGGTGAATTCTTTTCTCAAATCACAACAACATTAACTCTTTTCTCAAGAGATCTTTATTCATCTTATCTTAATAATAATAATAATAATAATATATATATATATATATATATATTGTCGCAACCAAGGTCACGACGGGGACGGCGAACAAAATAAAATTATTTTAAAAAAAACAGAGGAGTCGCCCCACCATAGTTTATTATGGAAAAACTATGAAAAACCAAAACAATTGAAAAAGCAAGTTTGCGAAAACCAGATTTCGGATCCGGGAGTCGGTTACGTGTGGGGAAGGTATTAGCACCCCCATAACGCCCGTCCTAAGACGGTACCTTTAATTAAATGAGTAAAATAAGTGTGATTTTGTAAAGTGTTTATTTTCCTAAAGAGAAAGAAAAAGACAAAAATACAAATAAAAACAAAGAAAAATATTTTTTATTTTGGGAAAGGGCCCGACAAGGTTTCACCTTGCTCCTACGTATCTCCATTTAAGGGTGGAGAATCAGGGTTACGTAGTTCTTCGAATAAGATTGTTTATCGAGTTAATATTTTATTTGTGATATTTTTGTAATTAATTTGTTATATTTGATATTAAAATGATTTATTTCCAAAGTTTCATATTAAATATCGTGTGACGCGTGTGGCCATTTGATATTTAAGAAACATTTGGAATCATAATATTAAATATCGTATGACGCGTATGGCCATTTGATATCTAGTATTATTAAAAAAATAATATTTCAAAATTTTATTTCCAAAGTTTTATATTAAATATCGTATG
>Ga0099825_1006126_pt1 | contig 15167 bp, 22 predicted proteins | sample SiratroredBW_FD_76838 | JGI IMG/M metagenome (GOLD analysis project Ga0099825, IMG submission 76838) | Root nodule microbial communities of legume samples collected from California, USA - Siratro red BW | ecosystem: Host-associated > Plants > Roots > Nodule | place: USA: California | collected... | reverse complement strand
GACGATGATTGTGAAACTCTGTTTGTGAAATATATTTCACCTTTTGTAGATAAAAAAAAAAAAACAATTAGTAATTAGTAAAAAAAAAAAAAAAAAACAAAAACTTGAACTCTCTGATAACAAGACACAAAAAGTCGTCTCTGCATTTTTATTTGTATTCGTATATACATAAATAATTTAAAAATGGGGGGATATGTTTTTTTAATATATATAGTAAAAAATGAAGGAAGAGGTGTCTCTGAAAGCGTCGTCTTCTGAACTAACAACGCAATGATGGAATGATAGGAAGGGTATTCTAGCGTTCTGCGGTTCTTCACCACGCACGCCATGCTGGCATGAAGATTTTGAGCGGGAAAATAATAATAAGACAACGCAAATAACGTTGCTCAAAGTGGCTTTATAACAAGGTTGGGCTTTTTGGATTTTGTTTTTTTGAGTTTTTGTGGATAATTGTGTAACTGTCGAGGGTGGGAATTGGTACAGATCAAAGTTTGTTTTTGTTGTACTTTTCCAACTCAATATTATCATGACATCAATGGGTAGAGCTACTTGGAGAGATTGATGCCTTTATTTGTAATCTTTGCTTTGAACTGCTATGATTACTGCTACTTTCTTCTGGCGGTTGCTGATACTTTTGTGGGCTTTGGGGAAAAAGGTAAAAAAAGTGAAAAAAAGGGGCTATGTTGGATTTGGTTTTGCGTTCCTATATTAGCGAAAAATGATGAGGTGGTTCGTTACCTTATTAATGGGAAAATCCTACAATAGATTCTTTTGAATAGGCGTTGTCTGTGGCGGTTGTCGTACAAACGTGGATGAGGTGGAGGAAGAAACTAAAACACGGTTTAATTAATTAAATGAATTATGCGGTTTTTTGTGCTTCTGATGTCTGGTTTTTCTTGAGATTTAAGGTTCTGTTTGTTGCCGTATGTTTTTAGCCATTAGTTAATGAATTTTACTCTTCCACTCTCTCATAGTACTTCTTCTGGTTGAAACAGTGTCAACTATATAATCTACTCTGCTACCCTATTGAATCTTTTTCTACTTCCTGCTCGTGCTATGATGTAGGATTAAGACCGACTCTATTATTTAGCCTTAAATATAAATGGTCCTTGTGATTCTTATTTTGCCTTCTATACTGTTGTTTCTACTATTAATCTTTGAAGTGAATGTGTTTGGCTTATAATCTTTAATGCATTTTTTTTGTCTTGACTGCAGTTTGCTGTATAGGTACATGTTGAATGCTTGTTTTTGAGTCGTGGCAGTGATCAGTACTAAGAGCATGAATTCAGCATCCCCACAGTTCGTTTCCTCGAGAAGGATGAGTGTGTACGATCCAATCCACCAGATTAGTATGTGGGGAGAAGGCTTCAAAACTAATGGTAATTTAAGTGCATCCATGCCTTTAATAGACGAGGCAGACATGAAGTTGGATAGTCAGGTGCGAGTCTATGAAATCTGTGCTTTGTTTCATTGCCAAATACGAAGGCATATTCTGCCAACTAACCAAATTTGTTTGTGCTGTTTGATACCTAGTCAGAGGAGGCTTCTCATGGTATTCTGGGAGCACCTAATAAGTATGACCAAGAAGCTCACAAACCTACTGATAAGGTAAGAGCGTGTTATGCAAACTCGTTGGCTCTTTTTGCCCCTTCTTTCCCCCAAACAAAAGAAAAGAAGGAAGGCGTATTCTGTAGGGTGTTGTTGTTATAATGTATTGAAGTATTCAAACCTTTTGGAGTTATGGGAAGAGTTGTTGGGAATGTTTTGGCACAGCCTTTTCAGTTCTGTTTCCTTTATGTATACAATTAGGGTGGGAGTGAAAAGTATGTCAGTCCTGCCATTTTGAACTTTGAGGATTCATAGTCTCTTTTATGCTCATATATTGTGGAGACAAATAGGAACCTAATATGATGAAACATGCAGATACAAAGACGGCTTGCACAAAATCGAGAGGCTGCTCGCAAGAGCCGTTTGAGGAAAAAGGTTTGCATGTTTATACATTGATGGATTGTCAGATGTGCTATTAGTGTTTAGATATACTAATGTTGGTTTGGTTTCTGATATTGCCCCACAGGCCTATGTGCAGCAGTTAGAATCAAGTCGTTTGAAGCTGATGCAGTTGGAGCAAGAGCTCGAACGTGCAAGACAGCAGGTGTGGGGAAGATGAGTTAATATACTTTTAGTTTCTCTTGTGGATCACATTATGTTGATCATCAACTTCCTTCCTTTCCCTTTCTCTTTAATATCTTGTGGCAACAAAACTGCAGGGAATGTACATAGGTGGTGGGTTGGACTCTAATCATCTGGGTTTTTCTGGATCGGTAAATTCAGGTTGGTTTCTTATCATGCTACTGCAACTATATATTTCCTTGCAGTATGACACCGTTTTTTTTTTTTTTCAATTATACACAAACCTCCCTTTTGTCACCATTTTTTTATTAAACATACATCTCCTTCGGTTTTAAAAATATTGTACTTACACTCAAGATAAGGGAGATCATTGTAATGGTGAGAAAAACATAGATGAAAGTATAATTTTAGAAAGTCTCAAGAGTGTCATTGTAATTTACTCTTTTTTTGTATTGCACTTGAGTTTTCATGTCTTGTTATTCCATGTACTGGTAATTCAATGTTTTCATTTTTAAAATTTTCTTCTTTGGTGAAATTAGATTCTCCAAATGTGCCAAAATGTCTTACTAAGTGACATCTAAAGACTATAAAATCTTGCTTTAGTATCTACCATCTCAAAATATGCAGATACATTTTCTTTTAGTCCCGCAGCAGCCTTTTGGTGTTATATCATAACCAATTTTGTAAACTGATTCATTCTTTTTCTTCCAAATATCCAGAAATTAGCAGAAAGTTTAAAGTCGTGGTATATGCCAGTTGGAGAGTTATTTATATGTCCGACATGATATCTGTTGCCAAACTAGATTATCCAGTCGCATACATTAAAATTGTCATATGTTTTTTGTTTGTCTTTTTTCATTGATTGGATGTTGTACAAGACCATAACATTAAATTGTTGGTAAGTTGAGAAAAATTTGGATACCATCAACGTATCTTTGAAAGTGACCTTCATTAACCCCAGGCAAAAATTTTGGTAACCGTACTGGCTTTGCAACTCTTGAACTGTTAAGAAATTTTCATGTTGCCATGTAAGCTTACCATATTTTGTTTGTTATGATTGGTGAAATAGTGTTCCTGGTTTTCATTAGAATCCTTTCTTGTGTTACAATCTGTTTTCCGCTCTGTTCTTGTATTCTAAGAATACCAGATTTTGCAGGAATTACAACCTTTGAAATGGAGTACGGACACTGGGTGAACGAGCAAAATAGGCAAATCACAGAACTGAGAACTGCTTTAAATGCTCATATTGGTGACATAGAGCTCAGGATTCTGGTGGATGGTATGATGAACCACTACGCTGAAATCTTTCGCATGAAATCTGCTGCCGCAAAAGCAGACGTGTTCTATGTCATGTCTGGTATGTGGAAAACAACAGCTGAAAGATTTTTCCTGTGGATTGGAGGCTTTCGCCCCTCTGAGCTTCTAAAGGTGACAGTTCATATTTAATAAATACAACAAGTTTGGTCTAAATTTCAGTGACTGGTTTTGAGGAGTTTCTCGTTATTAATAGGTTTTAATAACTTCTACTGCCTTATTCAGAGATAGAATGGGGGAAATTAGATACTGCTTTCACTTGCTGCAATTTTTATTTCTGCATTAGGCTCGGTGTACTGAATGTTTTCTGTACTAAAATGTCTATCACTCTATCAGTGAGTCCCAAAGAACTTGGTCCAAAATTAAAATTCCCCGTTTGAATGTCAAATCTACTATAAGGGATTTATTGCTTGCGACACTATGAATTTGATATTATTTCTATTGCGATATTCAACTACGGCATTATGTATGCTTGTAAGTATGGTTCTTGCTGATACTTTATTTTGCAGGTTCTTGGGCCCCTGATTGAACCCCTCACAGAGAAACAACGGTTGGATATCTATAACCTTGGACAATCTTGTCAGCAAGCAGAAGATGCCCTATCACAAGGTATGGACAAACTCCGGCAAACACTAGCCGATAGCGTAGCAGCTGGACAGTTCATGGAGGGAACGTACATTCCACAGATGACTTCTGCAATGGAGAAGTTGGAAGCTCTGGTGAGCTTTGTGAACCAGGTAATGTTTCCACAGACATTTGTTCTCAGTTCAGTATTCTTTTCCTTTTCAAAACATGCCATGTTAATTAAGGGATGTAATCTGCCATTTGTAATTTAGTAATTTCAATGCTTTTCATTCTAAAGTGTGTTAGAGATACTACATTATCTAGAGATAAGACCAATTTATATTGGGATAAAATTTCACCTTACAACTTACAAGTGAGTTTTGTGAGAATGAGTTAGGTTTTTAATATAATATCAGAGTCTATCTTAGTAAGGTTTATTAAACCTATTGTACCATATAAGACTGTTCTTGGATTACCTACAAATATCTAGTTTCACTCTCTAGATGTCCATTTCTCGAGAAAGGTGTGATTGAGAGTACTAACAAATTTCCATTGAACATTTAGGTAGATTACCGGATGCCTATGAACTATGCAGTATAAATGTAGGATCATAAAATACATTGTACATTAACGTAAACATCTTAGAAGATCATTAACTGCTATATAAGACACCAATTTACCACTTCAAAAGGTTTTACCTTAGCTAATGGCTATTAGAGATTTAACCATGCTCTATGTGAAACAGGCTGACCATCTTCGGCAGGGAACCTTGCAGCAGATGTCTCGAATACTTACAATCCGTCAGGCGGCTCGATGCTTGCTTGCTTTGGGAGAATATTTCCAACGCCTGAGGGCTTTGAGCTCACTGTGGTCTAACAGACCCCGTGAACCTGCTTAGTCTCACAAACAGGTTACAAGAGCGAAAACTTGTAACATGAACGTGATGCGATGATAAATATTGGTCAGTTTCTTTAGCCAAGAGCATCAAAACCATGCATCATGTGAGGGTCCAGGTTGCTCACATTTTTCCTGCAGTTTTGCGTTATGGATAAGTTGTAAATACGACTGCTCGCTCATTTTATGCATACGAGTCTGTAAATAAATTAATTTTGGACGCATGGTGTATATTGGATTGTTGCAAAATGAAATATTTAGAATATGCCATGAGCCTGTGTGGAACTTGGTCATGTAAAATTCATATAATGTTACGTTGTTTGCTTTTGAAAATTAATCGACTTTTAGACTCTCTTAGTGGACATAATTATTTTCTGATGATTGAGAGTAGTTTGTCAGAAATATTAGTTAGTTTTGTTAAAAAGCTGTGAATACAGTCTTGTTATATCTTTCTTCAATAATTAGAGTATTTATACAGTCTTGTTATATCTTTCTTCAATAAACTACAGATGGTACTCCTTTTCTCTACTCTAATTTTATGGTGTATGGCCCATTATATTGGTATTACTTGTGTCTTTCCACAAAGTTATGATAGTGACAGTGCTAAATAATTATCATAAATTTTATTCGTCCTTTGGATGGGTGCTTGAGTTTCTATCCAAATGCTGATTGAGAGAATGTTGATTTGCTGAAGCCTCTATATTTTTATTTGACTTTATATATACACAAATATTAGAAACCAAACATAAAGACCAATCCACTTGTTCACATTCAATTTATAATGTCAATTGTTTACAGGAATTTTCACTTTGCAATGGGATGAGCATTGCAGTGTTATTGGTAATATGTAAACACACGACAACAATGGGCACATACACAAGTGCAGCTAGCAGGACTTGTTTCCTTATAGCAAATTGGTTCGATGATCCACTTGCAGCTAGCTAGCATGATATATATAAATCATCTTGATTCCAGGAAGAATCTCACAACTTGGATATAGCGTAGTCCAAAGCATCCACAACAAAATCTGCAAATGAGGAGGCCAGTCAGAGGACTTCAATAAAGAATCTGAATTCTACAACTTGGTCAAATAGCAAGGAAAGAACTATGTGTACCTGCATCATTTTTGGTGAAACACATTGGTGGCTTAATCCTAAAAACATTTCCATGCATTCCTCCTTTCCCAATTAGAATACCGAGCTCTTCAATTTATAGGGGAAAACAGTCACTATGTTTGGAAGAAATTTTGGAAAAAAAAGCTTCGTATGCTATTATTTTTATTCAACCAGATTTTTTACCTCTGAATCTTTCATGCATAGCTGCTGTTTCAGCCTTTGCAGGTGTCTTCTCTTTTCTATCGGTGACAAACTCTATCCCCACCATTAAGCCTCTTCCTCTCACATCTCCAATGACTGCGCAATTTATAGTAATTTGAAAATAATGAAGAAAGTTTCGTGAACATGAGAAATAATCACATGTGGAATGGACAAATTCTTCCTACACCCTAATACACGCTTCCTGCACCCTAATACAAATATTTTAATTCCATAAATACTCCAGCACACCCATCCGGGTTTTATTTTAACATCTATTTCCAAATCTTTGATTAATCCTTAAAACAAGCGATAAGTAAGTAATTTTTGGTGTTTATTAACAATTAGTAAGTGATATTGCTGATTAGAGTAGTTGATTTGGGGTTTAGGCGTTGTAGACGATGAACAGAACAATTTTCCGATTTGATATATGAGAACCGGATGGGTTCCATCTGATTGTCATTTTGATTTGGAAATGAGAACCGGATGGCAGCCCCATCCGGTTGTCATTTCAAAATCAAAATGACAACCGAATGAGTATGTCATCCGGTTGTCATTTCCAAATAAAATGAATTTTTTTTAAATGACAACCGGATGGGGGTGTCATCCGGTTGTCATTTTTTTTGAAATGTGAACCGGATGGGGGTGCCATCCGGTTCTTATTTTTTTTTTCATATGAACCGGATAAAGTCAGTTGTGGAATTAAAATTTTATATTAGGGTGCAGGAAGAAGATATTAGGGTGCAAGAAGAATTTGTCTGTGGAATGCTTGATAAAGCTCCATACAGCACCCAATAGATCAGTTCCCTGACCCAGGAAAATTTACTTCATTACTTTTTGTTCAGTTTCCAATTTCAGAACTGTCACCTTGTTTTCACTTTGTTTCATGTTTTGAAAGATCTACATTGGAAACAAAGAAAACAAAAAAAGTTTAGGGTGTACAGCTCTTTAAAAACAAAAAACAAAGTGCCAAATTTGTATTTAAAAAATAAAACAGAAAAGAAAAAATAGGCTATGAAAACAAAAAGTAAATAGACCCTAAGGCCTCCCAACCTAAATTATGTATATAATGAAGCATGCATATAGGTAGCAGAGGAAAATTTATGGTACAAGAAAATTGCATGACAAAACAAAACAAAAGAAGAAATGAATATTTCGGGGATGTAAAAATCAAGATAACATACTGTCATGTACTTGCATCAGAGATCTCAAACGCTGAATCAAGTGAGAACCAACTTCAGCACAATGAGATTGACGCTTCTCCTTATCAAGAACTCTGAGCACGGCAAGTCCGCCAGCAGAACATACAGGGTTCCCTCCAAAAGTATTAAATTGAAGCTTCTGGGCCATCACACTTGCTATTTCTGGAGTTGTAACTACAGCTCCTAATGGCAAACCATTGCCAATACCCTGATGCATATTAACACAAGGAACAAATCATACAATGTAATTCTAGAAAAGCCACATGAAAGAGAGGCACTTCAATAAAGTTCATGCAATCTCTAAACAAAGGTATTGCTAGAACATGTCTATTGAGAACATGCTCTCATCTTACACACTTCCTCTATAAATATAAGCAGTGAACCTGGCATCAGAACAGACTAATGTTGCCCTTGGAATGCATTGCTAATGTGCAATAATCATATCCAAGAGTCAATTAAAACTTAGAAAGATGGGATAAGGGCCTAGACCTTAGCCATGGTAACTATATCAGGAATGACATTCTGCGTCTCAAATCCCCAAAAATGGCTTCCTGTGCGTGCAAACCCACATTGTACTTCATCAGCAATGCAGACACCGCCAGCTTTGTGTATAATGTCATAGGCCAGTTTTAGGTACCCCGGTGCCAGTTCAACTGCTCCTCCAGCTCCCTAGAAGAAGCCATAACATGAGGAAATAGTACATCAGAAAGTGCCTATTTAGATATATTTCTGCATCAATATTATAGGATAAAATAAAAAATAAAGAGAAATAAGTTTTTCCTTGAAAAAATTGACTTACATTCTTGTCTAATGAATGTATCTATAATTTAATCTATGCATAAAGATAATTTGAATTTTCTTTCTTATCTTTTTTCTATTCTCCTCTAAGTGCTTGTTAAAAAGTTTAGTCAAATTAGACCTTACTGTGGAGCTTATAACATGATAGACAATACATACCTGAATTGTTTCAGCTATAAATCCAGCAACTTTTCCTGAAGTGCCATAGTCAATATGATCTTGCAATTCACTGGCGTACCTATTGGCATCTGAGCCAAAGATTCCACGGTAGGGATCTGGATTCATGACATGATGAACTTCGCCCTTAAAAAGTTAAATTTTGTAATAGAAAAAAACAATTAGGACTTCCCCACTTTTAGCATAAAGTTAATTCATCGTTCTTAATGATATGGTTACAAATTACAACGACATACTACATGTCTGTGTGTTTTTTTGGGTCCATATATACAAGTGCTTGTGTGTGTGGACAAACCTGTGGTATTGGGTATTTCCATGTGTTCATAGCAGTGAGTCCAATGGTACTAGAACTCCCTCCATGATATGCATTCCTTAGAGATATCATGCCAATGTTACCAGTGTATAAACGGGCCATCAGCATCGCCAAGTCATTTGCCTCTGAACCAGAATTTACAAAATAAACAACCTGCCATTCAAATTGCTTCGTTCAAAATCATGTTCCATAATCAAATCTAGCTTAGCACACTATAAAACTGAACATATGTTCCAATCCTGTTTTTTTCTCATTCACTTTTCATGGTTTAAAACTACAAAAATCATTACTAAATAGGAAGATAAAATTGACCTTAAGGTTTGCAGGCATTTTGGACACCAAGGCCTCAGCAAAATCAGCTATTGCATGGTGTAGATATATGGTTGTTGTGTGCTGCAGGAGTTTACTTTGCTCCATTATAGCATTCAGAACTTCAGGATGGCAATGTCCACAAGAAATAGTAACTATTCCAGCAAAAGCATCAAGATAACGCCTCCCATTCTCATCAAATAGATATTGCATCTTGCCCTCCACAATGTTCAGCTTTACACATCATGTGATTCAAATTTTAATTATAGATAGCAGTTTCTCAAGCATAATTCATAAACATCACAGATAGCTGTTTCCCAACCATAATTCATAAACTTCAAAAAGTGTACTTTGTCAATACCATTTGACTCTCATCACTATGACATTTTTTAATTTAATAAACTCTCTATCAATTGGATTTTCAAAATTAATCTATAATCATATAAATTCCTGTTCCTATTCCTATTTGAAAAATGTATAGCCATATATTTTTTCCCATTTGTAACAGTATCTTACAATTTATACGTTAAATTAAATTGATATTTTTCTAGTTTATTAATATGACATCAAATTAAAGGTTCTTTTTACCTTTTTTTTATTACTTAATTAGTTTCAATCAACATAATAAGTAAAATAAGATACTTATAAATTATTATCAAATTAATATTTCATTAACTAAACTAATTCTTAATGTTTTAAAATAAAATAAAAATAACATTTTCAGCCTTTAATTGATTTTTATTCCCGGTAAAAACACTCATTAAATATTGTTATATTTAACGTATATTTATAAACTTGTTCAAATGATAATAGTAAACTCACATATTATAAACAAAAGAAATGGGTGAAAAAATGGTTTTCTACTTTCCATAGTGAAAAGTTCAGTGTTCTAATTTACGGCGAGTATTGGTGATCTGATTAACATATGATAATTATTGCAGAGATTTATGTTCACATAATATAATAACTAGTTTTTGTTTTCCTTAAAAGAAAAATAACTAGTTTTAGTTTATTCTTTGATTCGATTTTCAGAAAGGAAAAATAAATCAAACTGAGAGAGAAAGGTGATCACATATCTGAGAAAAGTTTGGTTAATTTTGGATACTCACAGGTTTTTGGTAGAAGTGGAACAAGGAAGGACCAAGAAACTTTTTCCTTTTGGCAAAAACATCATCAGCCAAAGGTCCTTTGTATGGTCGAGGTTTGTAATCAAATGGTGGAAGCTGAAGCCTCCGAGAAGCATCATTATCAGTTGTTGCAGATGAAGTGCTTAAACAATAAGAAGAAGAACCAAAAAGCCTCTTACAAACACCTATGTTTCTCTTCACCATCGCCATGTATAAATCACTTTTAGTAACCTTTGTCTCAAAAACTCACAAAACTCATCTGTTTTGTAATGATATGCATGGCCATGCCTTAGGAGTAATTGACATGGAATTTTCTTTGCCAATTGGGCTTTAACTTGGATTAGCTAACTCTAGAAAAAATTATGCTGAAATTTGTTTAATTTAAGCCATGTAATTAACAATAATCCCATGTTTAATAACTTTATAGTCGTCTATTAAATATATAATGTTTTGCATGATTGTGCTAGGGCTAAAAAGAAAAAGGTAGACTGAATAATGTGGTTCTATTGCTTTTTCTTCCCCACTTGTTTGCTTCATATAATTACACCATCCATAATCCATCATCGCATTTTATATTAAAAAGAACTTCAATTTGATACAATAGTATAATATATATATATATATTATATAATGAGGATAAGTGCGATTGAAATTGATCACCCAACTAAAACCATCGTCCTGATCTTTGAATGATTTTCTTAGAATATTAAAAGGGGGTCTCTTTCTTATCAAAGAAAACAAGCATTGCTACTGATATAGACAAGGCAATCGAGGTAAACAAGTGAAACTTATAATTACAGCTTTATAATTACTTTACTCTTCTTTAGAATCCAGTTGCTGTGGTTAACAACTTACATATTTTTTTAAAACTTTTATCAACATGTACTCTGGATTTTTGATTAAATCTAGTAGCTGGTATCCATACATAACCAGTAGTATAATTGTATAGATCGTTCATTGGCATTGTCGAAATACATAAAGCAGTAGAAGAATGATGTAAAGGAGAAACTAGGATAGCATAGATGAAATGAAAATCACAATGTCAATGAATTATCTTAAAAGCCTGCAGGAAGACCACCCTTTCTTGGATCACTCACTGCCACAAGCCTTTTATTTCCAGTCACTGTAGTTTTTCTTGATGACACAGAATCGTCTACAACAATAAATTGACAAATAGTCCCACCGGCAAGGCCCTTCAGGACATGACCCTTACTTCTAAGGACTTTTCTGATATCAGCGGAAAGTTCAAAATGGTCACCGGTCACAGTTGTCCAATTCTCATAGTTAACCACGTTAGGAATTAGCTGCATAAAACACGGGGAGTTTCTCAGTTAATTAGTGATGGAAATGTTGAGACAAGTATGCAGTCACATCACAAATGAAAAAAAATATCAGTATGAAAGTAGCACAGGGATAACTGTTTCACTGATTTAAACTGATTTACTGTTTATTTATAGAAAAGTAGTTTATATCAGTTTGTGCATATCAGAGCTTATAAATTGAGTCAGGGAAAACAAGCAACCCCTTAAAAAGTTGAAGATACCTGATGATAGACCCTTGGAGCCGTTACAGAAGAAAAAGGATCCAATCCTTTACCGAAGTGATTCAAAAGAACCTCTGAAGTTCCACCAATAATGTAAGCACCTCCACTTGCACCTACTACAGCTTTTAGCTTCCCATCCTGTATGAACATGGTAAGAAATTATTGCAAGTGAACAATGAGTACCGTAACTAATAATAATGAAAGATTTCAAAACCATTGCTGAGGCTGAAATTACCTTGAGGGCAATAGTTGGTGACATGGATGATAGTGGCCGCTTTCCTGGCATGACGAAATTGGCAGGAGCTGGTGGTGGGACATCCTCGGAAACATTTCTAGGTATGGAAAAATCATCCATCTCATTGTTCAGTACTATTCCAGTACTTGGTGAAAGGATCTTTGCACCAAAATATGCATTTACAGTGGTAGTCATGGAAATGGCATTTCTCTCAAGATCTATTACACATAAATGACTTGTACCATGATCATGAATTTGATTCCACCTGCAAAGACAATTAAGCAAAACTCAGAATTCTGTATTGCCACAAATAAGTATGCAGAGTTAAAAGTAAAAAAATTTAGAAAAACAATATAACAGAGCTTCTAAAAATTATTTTAACAAAATAAAAAAGAAATACAATTCTAGATATACATGAAGAGCTTAGTCAAGTTGGTCAAATGCCTAAAGTCAACCGTTATAAACAATTATTGCATGTCCTCAATCAAGTTGATCAAATGCCTAAAGTCAACCTTTATAAACAATTATTGGCACTTCCTCAATCAAGTTGACTAAATGCCCATAACAACTAAAGTCAACCAATTAACATCGTTTTCAAATGTAGTTTGCGGAGCCGGGAATGTTATGATGCATTATTTGTCAACGGTTGCTGCTTTTTTTGTCTGTCATTCATACGTAAAGCTGAATGTTCCTAGCGTATGAGGTAGAAGACAAGCATGGAATCCGAAGAATCTCATTAACTAGCACATGCATGAATGAAACATTAGTGTAAATTGAAGGAACTTAGGAGCTTACTTGCCACCGTAATGACTTGGGCTAAAAGTCTTATTATCATTGATGTCATTTTTCAACTCTGTAGCAAACCTACGTGAAAGCATATCAGAAACAACCTCGGTTATATTTACAAAATCAGGATCACCGAGATTCATTCTCACGGCAAACACATGTTTCAACGCTTCAATTTCACGATGGATCCCTAGGGCACCAGAAAGGCCAGAAGGGCGCTTATATTGATCTAGAATGTTCAGCAGCTGTAACAAAAAGATAACATTGGCTAAATCCTTTGGCTTGCTAAGAATGAGACAGATATAACATAAATAAAATGAAAAGGAAAAGACTATTAAAAAGAACACTAGTGTAGTGAATCAGATAGACTTACTAGTATCATTGGAGGCCCACCAGAAGGGGGAGGCATGGCAAGGAGATTTAGTCCAAGAACATTTGTAGATAATGGTTTCTTCTGTTTAACAGTGTAATTTTTGAGGTCTTTTGTACTCAATATCCCTCCAGCATTCTGAACATCCTTAACTAAATTATGACCAATCCATCCATCATAGAAGGCTTTTGGACCAAACACAGATATTGCTCTGAGAGTGTCAGCTAGCTTCTTATTGTAGCATGTGTCACCTATGTTCAAGAGTTTTCCATTTGGTGCAAGTATGTTACGAAGACCCTTGTCTTCCAATATATCTGCCTCTGTTGCTTTCATCTGCATGTGCAGGTATGCTGATATCTTAAACCCCTTACGTGCCAGATTCTCAGCTGGAGTTACAAGCCTTTTCCATGGAAGTTTCCCATATTGTTTCCACCCCTCATGAAGGCCAGCAAGTTCACCAGGAACTGCTATAGAGAGGCCACCTTGGGCCTTCAAAGTAGTGTTTCCACCATACATATCCTGAAAAAATGGATATACAATGTTCAATACACCTTAATAGTTGTTCTTAATTGCTTAACTATTGCATAACCATCCACACTGAATTCCCTGATGCAAAACATACTCCCCTCCAAACTAAAATCTGGCCAGTTTTGAATGCTACAAAGATACATTTATACAACTTCAATCTCTAAAAATCATGTCTGCTAAACAATTTCATTGCAATATAACAGTTATCTATACTTTTACTTTCATTTCTTTCAGCAGTGAGTGTCTATAGATAGATACTATAACATGGCTATTGTGAGATGAAAGGAATTCATATAAACAAAGACAAAAGTCCAGATACTTTTGGTTTTCTCTCTTTTTTACTTTCTCCTGAGTCAAATTCATCAATTGAAGATAGGTGGTACCTTAGAAGCAAGAGCAGGAGCAGTTTCTCTCATATCAAAGGCCTTGGAGGCCCCATTAGCCTGCCTGAGAAGCATGAAGGCTCCACCGCCAAGGCCACTGGAGGCAGGACTCACAACCCCCAAACAAAGGGCAGCAGCCACTGCAGCATCCACAGCATGTCCTCCTTCTAGGAGAATATCCTTCCCAATCCTTGAGCATCTACGGTCATCAGTGGCAACAGCTCCATTGCGGGCATAGATCACTTCCGCTCTGAGCTTTTTGGCATCAGGGCTTGAAGCATACCCCAAATCTGCCACAACAAGCAAGGCAATGACATGCCATAACAACACTGCTGCAACACTTGGCATGTGTAGTCACAGAATTTGATGCAGGAAATGAAACTTTTGCTGCTGACTTTTCAACGGCTGAAGGCAAAAATGAATGGTGCTTCAGCCCTCACCTCAGTTTTTTGCATTCATAAAGCAAGAATGGATGGTAGTAACACACTCTCACAAGAGTGTCGAATATTTGTGTACCATCTTCTATTGATGCAATATATTTATAGCCAAAAGGGGAAGGGACCAGGCTCTGACGTTTATTAAGATTCTGCTATTTCAGATTTGCTTACAATTAAGAGTTTCCACGGTTTCTTTCCCAATGTTCTAGTTTAGTTAAAAATAAAAAAATAAATGAACAAGGTCAATTTTGCAATCTACATTTGACACAGTTGGTCAGAAATTTAATAGGAACAATTTTCCAAACAATACCCCATCAAGATTTAATGAATAAAGGATCACAGTGAAGGATTATAGTGAATTAAAAAAATACCACTTCGGTTAAGATATTTTGCAGAGAAATGATTTCTTTTACTTTGAAATTCAACAATCAACTTACTTATAACTCCTTTATTATCATTAAATGAGTTGTGGAACGCTTATGCGTGTTATTTTTTAACTGTTTTTAAGGATTTTTGTCATTATGCAAGTTCTCAAAGATGAAGCACGTTCTTTTATGCCTTTTCAGGTTTTTTTTTTTTTTTTTTTTTTTTTTTTTTTTTTTTTTTTTTTTTTTTTTTTTTTTATTTTTTTTTTTTTTTTGTTGTTTTTATTTTTTTTTTTTTTTTTTTTTTTTTTTTTTTGTTTTTTTTTTTTTTTTATTTCTTTCTATTTTATGCTTTCGCGTTTGTGAGACTTTAAGGTTT
>Ga0099825_1006124_pt1 | contig 15178 bp, 7 predicted proteins | sample SiratroredBW_FD_76838 | JGI IMG/M metagenome (GOLD analysis project Ga0099825, IMG submission 76838) | Root nodule microbial communities of legume samples collected from California, USA - Siratro red BW | ecosystem: Host-associated > Plants > Roots > Nodule | place: USA: California | collected... | reverse complement strand
CCTTCTTTTAACCATTCCTTTTTTAATCTTTCCCTTTAGGAAAAGATTCTCTTAAACTCAATTAAATATACAAAAAAAAAAAAAAAACACTTACATAACAAAAAAGTTAGTTAAAATAAAATTGTAAAAAATATTTATTCTTATAATTACTATTTTTTATAATTTAATAATATTTTTTACTTTAATAATTATATTAATAAGTTTTTCAATTTTTGTTATCATAAGAAAAAAAGTGAAAACACATACGTGTAAATGCATGTGGTTCTACTGATATACAATTAAGAAGATGTGAGAATAAAAATCTGAAAATACTTTTTATAATATTCTGAAAATTATAAAAAAAAATGACTTTCGTATTTCTAATAATAGAAATAGAAATCGGTCACTCAAACGTCTCCTTAATAGTGAAAAATGGAAAGTGGGTATTGTTTAAGTCTATCCTTTATCGTCCTTATGTTTGTTACCCATTTCTCTTGGCCACGGGGAATTGGGGGCTCCTTCTCTTCTTTTATGGCTAATTTCCAAAATATCTTTATCAAAAACATTCTTATTATTATCACAGATTTTTATTATCATCACAGATTCTTGTTATCACAGATTCTCTGGCAGGGAATAGATTCACTTATATCATCTATGCAACACCTCATATTAAGCTTACGCTTTCTTTAGACAAAGAGATAGAAGAAATAGGAGAAATAAGAGATTTAATGACATCTCAATCTCTTAATGGAAGATCATTATACTATTAATATATTTTAATTCAATTCTTAATGAATTACTCCAAAACCAATAGAGAATATCATTATACTATTAATATATTTTAATTCAATTCTTAATGAATTACTCCAAAACCAATAGAGAATATCGCTTAATTTTTGTTTAATTTCAGTTCTAATGTTCTTCTTTTGTGGTTAATGCATATGTTTGGTTTGGAAATCATCAAAATCAAGTAGAATTGGAACAGTGTTCATTCTACAATTGTATTTGAAATGATGTTGGATTCATAAAGTTTATTGCTATATCAAAACTCGACAGAAAATAAATTTATAACGTCAAAATTATTGAATATAAAATATATATATATATATATATATATATATATATATATATATATATATATATATACATATATTAAGTTTTAAAATCTTCAAATATCTCTATTATGCTTACATGGAATCACTACTTGAAGTTATAATTATATCACACTGATGTCAAAAGAAAAAAAAAGACAAATAAGATAAACAAATGTAATTAACTTAAGATCTTAAGATGCAAAATTAGTCGTACATGTATGATATACTGGTGGATATACATTGAATGTGATTATTTACATGATATGAGATTGTAGTCTAATATAGTATTTATATTGATATTGATATTATGATTTTTTTTTTTATAAATATCTCATAATGGGTACACACTGCATGATATTGAGATTTAAGAGTTCTACCTCTGGAGGAAGGAATTATCTTAGCTTTGGTGATGGTAATCAAGTAAATTAATAGATCAGATGGTGATAAATTAAAGTAATATCTATATCGTAAGTTGTTAAAAAATAAATGCAACAAATCACTCTCACTCAGAAAAATAATAATATAACTAAGTTATTGAATATATATTAAGTTTTGAAACGTTCAAGATTTTTTTATGCTGATGTGGAATGAGTACTTTCAAATATTAATAAATACTATCATCATAGTAATACCAAAATAAAACATAGAAAAATACCATAACCTTGTGTAATTAAATTAAGACAACAAATTAAATATATTATTAAGTATGCATGTAATGATGTTGTATTTAATTAATGAATTAATGAGATGGATGTATGAATGTGTGACTTGGTGTGATAAATAAATAAATATATATGACATTTTACACACCATTAATATGGTTTTTTTTTTTAAACGTTACAATATATCAATAATTTGTGTTTAAAGAAATAGTGTTTCCACGTCGTATCGTATGAAAGAGTGTAAAAATGTGTAGTTGGTAGATAAAAAGAAAAGGTAAAAGTTAGAAAGACGTGTAATAGTAATTTAGGGATAGAGTTGAAGGTAGATTCTGATTCCACATTTATAGAAAATCCTACAAATACACCTTAATTGTTCATGGAATATCATATCATAACCATTCACTTTTCCAAGTAAATAAATTCCCAACCCAACACAACAACATCCCCTACGTTTCATCCTCCTCAATCAACCAAAGAATCCAATCTCTTATTCAAATAAGTTCTGTTGATCATAACTTTTTTAATTTCAAAGTCTCAATCATATATATATTACTATAAGGATTACTCCTCGTTATTATAAAAAAAAGTATCTAGCCAATAAATAATAATAATAATAATAACATTTTCTAATTTATTAATATGATATTGATTTATGTCATAATAACATTATGTTTTCAATTATATTTAAGTATGAAATAACCCTTCTTGATAGTTTAGATTGTTGTTATTGGATCATGTAATGAATGTTATATCATGGGAGCACACATAATATAAAAATTAAAGTTTGACTTAAACTACACCATAATTAAATTAACTCAATGATGTAATCTTTTAACTAAATGACAGCGAACAAATTAAAATTTGAAATCCACCGAATTGCATTGCCGTGATTCTGACGTGTTGCTGCGTAAGGAAGAGGCGGAAAGGAAATGTAAAATAAATGGAGCAGAAAAGACACACGATCAATGATGTTGTAAGAAAATAAAATTAAACGAAGTGAGAAAGATATTAAAAAGGTATAATTTATTTGTATAGTCTTTTATATGTATTTATAAAAAATAACAATATTAAGTATCTTTTATTAATTAATCATTTTGAGTATATTTTAATTTAACAGCAACTAAATTAAGTAACTTTCATAAAAGTTAACTTTACAAGTTTATTGAAATTAAAAATATAATGATCTGACTATTGTTACAGAACAAAAAGAAAACACACCTAATATAAATACTCAAATATTTACTCACATGTGTAACCATAATTATAATCATATATATATATATATATATATATATATATATATATATATATATATATATATATATATATATGTATGTGTGTGTGTAAAGTATTTTTTAAACTTTTAAAATTAGTCTTCAATTGATTTAACACTTGTTATATCATCTTCTCATGTATAAGAGAAATGAAATCATTATAATCATAGCTAACAAAAATTGAAGTCTATACAATAAAAGTTATTTAATTGAAGTCATCATACACATTTTTTTTATAATTAAGGCACCACAAACTATATAAACAATTTTAAGACTGAATGACTATCAAAAGATTATATTAAATTTAAATATTTAAGACTGATATACATATAATATCTTTAAAAAAATATTATCAAATTGTTCATATAAAAGTTAATTACTCAATTTAAGATATACTATAACTAACATAGAATAATATAACTTCAAATATCCATTAAATCTGAATGATTTTTCACCCTGAGTATTGATATAAAGAAACTTTCATAAATTTCTTATCATGACACATTTATCAAATGCAATGGCATTTTCTTCCTAATACTACTTATCAATTTGCACAACAAATGTTATTGATTTCATCTTTTTTCCTAAAATTTTCATTAACAACATATCAAATATTTCCCGGAATAAAGTCTCCAAAATAAAAAAAATATTTATTAATTATGATTATACAAATATAAGCATCAAAAGTTAATGTCAATAAGTAAAACATGTTATGAAAAAATATAAACATATTAATTAATCAAGTGAAACATCTTTCTTTTAGTGATAATTTTTAGTAAAATTTTAATTTTTTTCTCAAGATTATAAATAACAAGTGATCACTTAAGTAAGATACTCCTCCTTTTATTCGCTTTAGCAAAAGGTAAGTTATTGTTTAAACTAATATTTTTACGATTGAAAATTTTACTCTCGTATTCACAAAAAATAAACAAAATACATCTCGCTCAAGTAAAAACACATCTAAAATAAATAAAAAACACAACAAACCAAATAAGTTATATAAAACAATTCATACTCTTTAAAACAAATTAAAATCAATTTTACAAGTTAAAAACTATAATTTGCGTTAAAAACAATTCGTACACTTTTATACCAATTCGATATCATACTAAAACTTTCAATTCTCCTTTGTTTATAATGATATAAAATACAAAATACATTTATCACTATATAAGTTTCTAAAATTACCACCACCATTAAATCAAATACCCTACTAAAATTAAAAATAAAATAAAATAAAAACCAACAAGATAAGATACATTGAGTTTCAAATTTCGATTGAATTGAAATTAATAATATAATAGTTCATAACATATCACTTATTCAACAAACTATAATTATTAACCAATTTCTATAAACATGCATTATTTATTAACTGAACTAGTTTTATTACCTTTGGTTTCTTGCACTATACGGTATTTACAAGTCCAAGAAGAGAATCAGACTAAAAGCATCCTAATATTCCCTAATTATCTTACTATAAAACTCAAACTCACAAAAAAGTTAATTTTCTATGTTCACAATCATAACATGCATGCATGTAAAAGATAATTAAGAATCTTGTTAAATATTACACCTCAGAATTTGTGTTATATTTCTACTCACAATTCTCTTAAAAGCCATCAATTAATAATAAAGAAAATGAGAGTTAAGGAAAAGAAATGTTAAATGAAGCAATTATAGAGAAAAGGAAAAAAAAATAGCACCGTAAAATAAAATAAAAAAATAAGAAGAAAGGAGATAAAGAACACAATGAAATAAAAGAGAAGAAAAATAATTATTTTAGTTAGAAGAGAACCTTATAATTTCTATCCGCACCTTCTACTTTCCTAAGCTCGTCTCCTCATTTATTTTAAGCCTAAAAGTCTAATATATATATATATATATATATATATATATATATATAAGTGTAAATCGCATTTAAACATATTTTTTGAGATTGAATTAATTTTAAATTTTACTCTCTTATTAAGATATTAAGAATTTGTTATAGTCGGAATTAATTGAGTTTATCATATTACTATCGTCGGGATCCCTCTATATCAATGTTAAATGTTCTTAACATAAAACTTAAAATTTACAATTTGAAAAATATTATAAAATAAAATTATATTTTAAAAAATAAAATATTTAAAATATGAATTTTATCTCAAAATTTTAAATTTTACTGCATCAGTCAAAAAAATAATACTCATAATTTTCGTTTTAATTACAAAAGTATTAATTTCTGCTTATTATTATATAGTAAATTAAAACATTCTTACTAATAAAAAATGTTTTATTTTATTTATGTCATTTTTTTATTCAATAATAATAACATTGCTGAATTATAGTAAAACATGAAATTACCCGTATTTCTAGAGATGTATTATAATTATTTAATAGTCATTAATATCAAATCATGCAATTTTTCCTTTTTTAGTTATAATATTCAAATTAAAAATAGTGTTGCCTTTTCTTATAAAATTAATCACTTCTTTAATTTTAATTAATTAGATAATTTGATGTTACAAATAGCATAAATGAAAACTGAGGGATATACAAAAAAATTGACATTTTAAAAGGTGAAGTAATTAAGTTAATCTAATGATGTAATGCTTTAATTAAATAAAAACAGGGAGATTAAAATTGAAAATTCACCCAATTGTATAACTCTGATTATGAATTCTGACGTGTTGTAGACATTGGGTTCTCCAAAAGACAATGCTTAATGTGAAAATTAAGGAGTTATCCTACTGAAGACATACGTGGGAACACGAAGAAGTAGAAATAGAAAGTGACATATGATAGTAATGTAATAGAAAAAAAAAAGGATCAATTACAATTTTGGGTTTCCCATTTTATCTAAACTATAATTTTAGTTACCTGTTCAAAAAAATAATTTAGTTTTAAGATCAATCATATATAATTTATTTCCTTTATTTTAATCCAAGCCTTTGTACCTTTAAAAAATGTTAAATAAAAATCTTATTTTTAATTTCATATATCTTTGTCTCTTGATTGAATAATTCATAATCTCTTGTTGCCTGCAATAAAATTCAATCATTGTTATTACCTTGATAACAAGAATATCTATGGTGAAGATATAATCTATATTACCCTAATTAAATCCTCATTATATTTTATTACCATAGCAATTCTCGAGAATTTCTTTACAATTATGCCATTGACTTAAATTACCAAAATATAAATAAAAAACTTGGACTCACTCCTGCAGAGTTATCTATAGGTACCAAGTTAAGTGAAAACAGAGAAGGATGTAACGGAAGGAGAAGAATAAATATATTATAATGATAAAATTAAAATTAAAAAAAAAATTATAAGGTGGGGAATCTTGGAAATGAGAAAGGGTGAAAAAGAGATGTTTGGTGGGTCCGAGGAACAACGAAGAAAAGGCAGGGGAAAGTGTTGTGTTTTAAATATCAATCCGCTTGGTCTAGTTTCTTATTCTTCTCTCGTGTTCTGTTTTTCTTCTTATCATGGCCGCGGCTAATCTCTCCACCCTGTGCTCTTCTTCACACTCCAAACCCTCTTATTTCCCTTTCTGCAGCACACAAAGCTTCACCACCAACAACAACACTCTTTTTCTCAACAATTCCAACTCCCTCCAAACCCTTCTCTCTCATTCCACCCGCTACCCTCTGCCTCTCCCATGCACCAAAACCACAAACACTTTCGCCTCCTTCCATGATGATGATAACGAAAAGCCCCGCGAAGAGTGCGGCGTTGTGGGCATCTACGGCGACCCAGAAGCCTCCCGTCTCTGCTCCCTCGCCCTCCACGCCCTCCAGCACCGCGGCCAGGAAGGCGCCGGCATCGTCGCCGCCCATGAAAACCTCCTCCACTCCGTCAACGGAGTTGGCCTCGTTTCTGACGTCTTCAACGAGTCTAAGCTCTCTGAGATACCGGGATCCTCCGCCATTGGCCACGTCCGCTACTCCACCGCTGGCCACTCCAGGCTCGCGAACGTCCAACCCTTCGTCGCCGGCTACCGCTTCGGCTCTGTCGCCGTCGCGCACAACGGCAACTTCGTGAACTACCGCTCCCTGCGCAACAAACTGGAAGACAACGGGTCCATCTTCAACACGACCTCCGACACCGAGGTCGTCCTCCACCTGATCGCCACCTCCAAACACAGACCTTTCTTGCTCAGAATCGTGGACGCCTGCGAGAATCTCAAGGGCGCGTACTCCCTGGTGTTCCTGACGGAGGACAAGCTGGTGGCCGTGAGGGACCCCTACGGATTCCGACCTCTGGTGATGGGAAGGAGAAGCAACGGCGCTGTGGTTTTCGCGTCGGAGACATGCGCGCTGGATTTGATCGAAGCCACGTATGAGAGAGAGGTGAACCCGGGTGAGGTTGTGGTGGTGGACCACACTGGAATCCAATCCCTCTGCCTCGTGTCTCATCCAGAGCCAAAGCATTGCATCTTCGAGCACATATACTTCTCGCTTCCCAACTCTGTTGTCTTCGGGAAGTCTGTGTATGAGTCCAGGAGAAAATTCGGGGAAATATTGGCCACTGAGAGTCCCGTTGAGTGCGACGTTGTGATCGCGGTTCCTGATTCTGGGGTAGTGGCTGCGCTTGGTTACGCTGCAAAAGCTGGGGTTCCCTTTCAGCAGGGGTTGATAAGGTCGCACTATGTGGGGAGGACATTCATCGAGCCCTCGCAGAAAATAAGGGATTTTGGAGTGAAGCTTAAGCTGTCTCCGGTGCGTGGCGTGCTTGAAGGAAAGAGGGTTGTGGTGGTGGATGACTCCATTGTGAGGGGCACCACATCGTCGAAGATTGTGAGGCTGATAAAGGAAGCGGGTGCGAAGGAGGTCCACATGAGGATTGCGTGTCCACCCATTGTTGCGTCGTGTTACTATGGTGTGGACACACCGAGCAAGGAGGAGTTGATTTCCAGCAGGATGAGTGTGGAGGAAATAAGGGAGTTCATTGGGTCTGACTCCCTCGCTTTTCTTCCCCTGGATAGGTTGAAGATGTTGTTGGAGGAAGATGCTCCTAACTACTGTTATGCTTGTTTCTCCGGGAAGTACCCTGTTCAGCCCGAGGAACTTGAAACCAAGACCCTCCATGAGTTTGATTGGGACGATGCTTTGAATGGGAGTTTGAAATCCATTGGGGAGGAGGTGAATAAGATTGTTAGTGTCTGAGAAATGGTAGTAATGCTTCTGTTATGTTCTGTTATGTTTGGGTAAGCTGAGTGGGCATTAGCCATTGGGTTGAATACATAAATAGGTCAACCCACATACACCTACTATTACTACAACCTATAACTATACACAGTAGTCTGGATTCTCAAACCCCCCTGCTTAATAAGCAACTTTTGTTGGTCTGCAAGTGTGTTAAGATATGAATATATGAAGCTCTCTCCTTGTTTAGAATCGGAGGGATATACCAGATTAAATTCTGAAATTATGATTTTTGTCAATGTAGTTCCTGAAATTACTCAAATAGTATAAACTTTGAAGCATACTTGTTTCAAACATTTAAGGGACTGTTCATTTTAATTTCTGTATATCTATCTAAGTATATAACTCTAGTTAGGAGGACAAATTTATTTAAATTTGATCGTAGTCAATCTAATATTTTTTATTTATGTTTTCATACATATTTAAACACCTTATAACTTTTGATTTGTTGTTACAATTAAATTATTACTAGTAATTTCACAATGCGCTTGGTTGGATAGCTGCAAGGTCCTAATATTAAACTTAGTTTCTAGTGATAATCGATTGGTTTTGTTGCCAATGGCATCGCCTTATTCCTTCAATATAGACACAGGCGGGATGTCGCATTTTTTTTTACAACTTTCTTCATAGACGGCCTACTAAACAGCAATATCAAAATAACGAAATAATAAGTAGGAAAAAAATTCTCAATCCAAAACACAAAAAGTGATGATCCCAATTTTTTTAAAAAATGCTGTTGTGTAAATGTGCCGTACCAAAATAACGAAATAATGCCTGTAAGTAATGGGAGAAACCTCTAAATCCAAAACAGATAAATATCACGTGATGTTGATCCCAAATTAAAAAATAAAACAAACTTGCTTTTGGGTTAATGCAACAACATCAACGTAAAGAAACAGTGTCTCTAAGTAGGAAAGAGAATAATCTCTATCCAAAACATGGAAAAAATCGCGCTTTACAAAACGTGAGGTTGATCCTAAATTTAAAAAAATGCTGTTGCTTTAGTAGAACATTAAAACTAACGAAATAATGTCTTTACGTAGAACAGAGAACCACCTTTACCCCCAAACAAAGAAAAAAAAATTGTGTTAAAAAATATAACGCCGATCCAAAACAAAAAAGTAATGACTGTTCTTTCCAATTGTCCTCAAAGAAAAAAAAAAAAACGTACAAAAAAACTTTTTGTCTTCCTTTGTTTCCATGTTGTAACGCTTGTCGGCATAATAAACCTTAATTCATTCGTGTCACTCTATTAGTGTCGTCAAATTGAGTACTGTCACTTATCAGGATACTTCACTTATAGCATGCTACCACGAATAAAATGGTCGATGACACGTGTTTGGTCCACTTTTTCTCCACCAGCTTTGAATGAGAGCTGAGAAGTTCATATAAATTGAAACACTTTTGAACATGGGTCACTTCCAATCTAAATTCTCTCTAGCCACCCTCCTCACCACATAAATGTGTATTGAGAGCACAAAATTCAAAATTGACCCCAGAGTAAACCTTCTTATGACTCTAAAAACAATTAATGCTTACACTTCAAATGTCAATTTTATTAAATGTGTAGTCTCTTACTAGAGAGGACTGAAACTATATAATACGGGTTGAAAAGTCAAAGTCAATGATGAACAATTTCCCCAAAGAACAAATAGATAAGAATGCTGACTAATGTCTCTTCAGCTTTTTCAAGCTAACACAGGGCAGTAATGAACAGACAAAGGCATCAAATAGTCAAATACCCACCAGACGTGTCCTCATGAGTCAGCAGTTCAGAAGAAAATGTTTCTCATCAAAATTAGTATGTATAATTAACCCCAAATTAACCATTTTCAGCTCTATCGTAAGCGTTTGATTTATGCTTTGGTGCAAATGTAAATCCATCAGGAACCTTGCCAAGTAACATCTCTGATATTCGTATCTGTGCATGAAAAAATAAGAGGAAAACATATGAAAAAGAATACGTATAGGGAAAAAATATATGAAAAGAAATATGCAAATTACGAAAACAAAAATGGAGTACGAGGGACTGAGATATTATGCTATCATAAGATGCTTTAATAAGAAATGTGCTCAAAGGACAAAATGCTGCATTAAATTTATTGCCACGGTCTAATCCAGAAAATGTTTCATATTAGATTTATGTTTCACCCCCTTTTTCTTTATAACTTTCAGAGGTGATGCAGAGCAACAGCCGAGCCTATCGGTTAATTAGTTAATGTATATAAACTATTGACCTGGCTTGAAGGTTTATTTGGGTCTAATCCTTTTCCATGCTGGGACTTCTATACATGCCAAAATCACCTAAGGAGAGATTCTACCACTTTTTTGTCACTTTTTTGTCAGTAGGTGCTGCTTCCCCCATCTTATCTCCAATGCAATCATTCTTAATCTTATCTAGTATGTCACACTCATCCAACGCAACATTCTCATCCTCAACTATAAACCTTTTATACCACCCGAAACATTAATTAATGATTATGCCTATTTGCACAATTGAAGATAACTTAAAAGATTATAATTAAAAATCATTTGACAGAGGGTAAGACTGTAAATAAATAACTAGAAAGTGTTCCTAGTCTCAATCTTCATCTTTCACAAGGCACATTTCCCTGCCGCCTGCATCTTGTGTTTAATAAAAAAACACGTTCTGCTGTCTGAGGCAGCACATGATAGAAAACACCTCCATGAACTCAATTTCCCTAAAGAAATTAACAGAGACTTGAAATTAATAACTGCATACCCAATCAGCAGCAGAGTCTGAGGCCATTAGTGTCTCAAGCTCATCACGCCCATAGTAAGAAGGTGGACGCCAGTTTAACCGTTGTGGAACCACATCCAAAAGACCAACAGGTATATACCTGCAAGTGTAGCTAAGCCATTCCAACAAGAACCGCCTTGTGGTCTCAACCCCTGCAGCACAATATATAAATAAAAACTTCACAATTGAAAAAAGGGGGCGAAAGAAAATAGGCACACTTAAAAACTGGGGAATAAAAGCATAAACAATGATGCTTGCTGTTAAAGTTTGATTATGCACTATATATCCATTCATGCAAGCAAACTTGACAATCTTAAATGACAGACTCCAAAACATGTTCCTAGTCCAATGGACCCTTTCCCGACACAATCGTTGCATCCTTTGCAAGGAAAAACGAGAACCTATGCTGTATAGAGATCATTCATGCTTTGCACAAGACATTTAAAATGCTCAACACCTGTTTTTGTTTTTTTATTTTGCAATGCGTACCAGTGACTATCGTAATTATTTCACAGCAGGAAGTATACCTTTAGTGTCAGAACCCCAGTGTTCAAGACCAAAATTCACAAAATCCTTGAGAATATTTAGTCGCTCGCCAGAACTGATGTCCCAATGTCTTTGTTCCTTGATCTCCGTAAATACCCAAGGCTGCACAACATAGTCATTAGTTAAGACAATTAAAAAAAATGTCCAGTTTAGACACCCATAATGCTTCCAATGATGAGGACAACCGGCATGAGATTAAAATAAATGAGGAATGGTCAGTTAAACCAAGGTATACTTACTTTAATCAGTGCACCTCGAGCAATCATGTCCGTAGCAAGTTCAGGGCATTCAGTTCTGTGGTTGTTCCAGTCTACAAATGAAAAAACATCTCCATTCCCCACTACTGGCAAAGTAGTAGGGGCTTTCCTGGCACACTGATATACATAGTCCCAGTCAGCAAGCTTGCTATAGCGTTGTTGACGTGACCTACCATGTATTGTCACGGCACTGGCTCCCCAAGAGCCAATGTCGGCTATCAGAGAATCAATGCGGTTCTTCCCTTCAAAATAAGCAGTCCGTACCTAGTTCAATGGATAAGTGGTTAGTGCACACTTTTAGGAAGCTTGTTAAGCAGTTTTAAAAACCTGGCTCAGAAAGTAAAAAGTTTCGGAACGACAAAACAGAGGAAGCTACTAAGATGCTAAAGGGAATGACAAATCATTGTGTCCATCTGTGTAGTATGGCATGTCAAATACCTTGATAGTTATTGGTTTGTCCACTGTACCCGAAGCTACTTCTACGATACTTTTCATCCGCATTGGTTTTGTTAAAAGAGCTGATCCAGCACCCTTGTTCACAACTATGTCAATAGGGCAACCCATATTTATATCAATAAAATCTATTCTGCATTCTTGCTCTATTAGTTCAACTGTTCGTGCCACAGTATCTGGATATGCCCCACAGATTTGTACACCAAATAAATCTTCAGATGAATGACGTCTAAGCAATGCCCATTCTGACGCTTGACCCTGTAAGGAAAGTTAAATCACAACAAACAGAACGTAAATACAGCTTGGCCCGTAAAAGTGAAAACAGATGGTTGGAAAAGAGAATATGTCGCAAGTTGTGCAGAATAGAACAGGAAGGATCCGAGAAATTTTATCATGTTCTACGTTATTGATTTTATATCATTACAACGGAATTTAGGCCAACATATGGATTGATTTACTGCTTCCAAAATTAAGGAGTTTAACTTCAAAAGCATCCCTTCAACGTTGTCTATCTATAGAGGATATAATCAACTTGAAAAATTAATTTTTGGGAAGAAACGATAGAGAAACCATACTATTTGGGAGGTGCCTGAAATCCATATCAAATTACCAAAATTAGATCAAGCACATGCTAAAACTTTCACTCTTGCAAGTACACGAGGAAACAAACTCCAGACAGAAGCTATACATTATAATGAAGATGAAAAGAAAGCAAAATAATTTAAACCAACAAGCAAAAAAACCATATATTTACCTGCAAAAGATTTGTGCACATTGCCATTTCACCACAAGTTACATCAGCACCTAATACTTTGCAAACTCTGCGGAAAGGGAGATTGCCAACAGTAGTTAAGGGCGCAAGATACAACTTGCCCCTAAAATCAATAAGCTTCTTCTCACGTGAGTGAAGCTTCAGGCTTAGATCAGTTTCTGGGACTATAGCATCAGCTTCAGATTTTATACAACTTCTTTCAACAATTTCCTCAGTAACACCTATTTCAGTGATACGAAGCCAAGTTACACAGACTGGACATAAAGTGAAAGAAATATTTCACAAGTCATATCAATCATAAACTGCAACAACTACAGTTGAACTATGACCTTCATTTTCTGCCTCCTTAGGACCACAATTCTCTTCATTTGCTGCCTCTTTAGGACCGCAATTTTCTTCAGTTTTTCTTCGCTTCAGGGGACAAAGTTCATCAGATTCAGATTTTCCATCCATGTCATTGTCATCATCTCTCATAACTTCAGCAGGGCATTCCAACTTAGAACCTGAGTCAGACGTAACAACACAAGAGCCACTGTCATCAGAATGATCACACTTATTCGAACCAGTGTCAACTCCCTCTTTATTTTCCAACTCATTCCTTTTTGACTTAGACGGTCCCTACAACATTTTTTAAAAGAGACAGATAGATTGATCAACATGAAATAAAAATAACTGAAAACGAACAGGAAGTTAGATGTACATTGCAGCCACATTTAGGGGTGGACTATGACCAAAGGGTAACACTAACAATGGCATTTTAAACCTAGAATTTAAGGTCATTACTGCTTACGCATAGGAAACAAAAATAGGAGCATGATAATCAAAATTTACAAGGGAATTGAACATTTGAATCCACACAATTTAATCTCTGAAAATCTAAGACAGAAAACTTCCAAGTGCCACAAAAATACATCTTACTTGAGTAACTTGCTTCAAAGCCAACAATGTAACAAAAATGGCAAGAAAGACACTTCTCTATAATTTATTCCTCAACAACAGGTAAGACCTTCATCTTTGATGGCCTTTCACAAGGTAATGGAGAAACAAAACATGATGAAACATTGATGAAACACGACAAAAAGGAGAGAATAAATAAAATACCAGGAGGCCGAGACTTTTGAGTTTCGCATCTGCCTTGGAGAAGCTCATCTTATTTTTCCACAAAAGCTTTTGAACATCCTTGCTCAATCCATTCACCTCGGAACTATTCTTCAGGCCATTACGATCGCCAGAAGGCACACCACCTTCATGCGTGCTCGAAAATCTACACGCTAAGCCATAAGGGCAAGAGCCCCCAGATTTAACGAACGGGCATTGTCCTTCTAGATCAGACGGTTTCTGCACTTAATAATAATTAGGAAATACAAAATCGGAATCAGTATGTGAACAAACCAGTGCCGAAATCAAAGCAATTAAGCAGCACCTACCTGCGCCTTGAAGCCTTCCAAATCATGGCTGAAACGACACTTGTCTTTATAAGGACACGAACTAACATCCCCCGTCTTCGCAATTTCGGGACATAGGTTTCGTGCTGACTTTTGTTCCTGAAACATTCAAAAGCAACCAAAGTTCAAAGCAATCTGAAATGTGGAAAGAGAGTGCGTTTGCCGAGGCAAGTAAATGAGAAGTTGACGAACCTGACGACGTTCGCGTTTGAGTTGGCGCTTGGACTTCTTCTCCTTGGCCAGAACGGAGGTCCTGTTTTCGTTGGGAATGGAAACGTCGTCGTTTGGAGCGGAAGACCGAACCGGAGGTGGGCGGAGGAATTCCTTCTTGACGGGGGCTATGGCCCTGGACACGAGTTGCTGTGGGGTTTGGTCGGCGGCTACAACCCCCGGGACGGAACCTCCTTCGTCACGTTCCTCGTCGTTCATGTTGTGTTAACCGCTTTTGCTTCGCTATAACACAACAGTAGGGTTTAATGATAGAAACCCGAACAAAAATATCTCATGTCTTCTTTTGGAAAAAAAAAAAAAAAAACAAAAAGAAAAGAAAGATATGTTCAAGAAGAAGAAAAAAAAAAAAAAACCAACCCCCCTTAAATAATGAACGCACCCAACCAGCTCTTGTATGAGCAGGACCATGAAGGGCCTTTGAAGTGTACTCTCTGAAATACTCAGGAATAGAAAAGCCTAAGAAAAGGGCTACACCAGTAATGAAAAGGTTCCTCATTGAGTTCATG